>OKRY01000058.1_pt1 | contig 60761 bp, 58 predicted proteins | sample 1601121 | NCBI WGS metagenome assembly OKRY01 (sample SAMEA3541546, study PRJEB24748) | human gut metagenome | biome: human gut; feature: human-associated habitat; material: faeces | place: China | collected 2012
TCAAAGAGCCGTCTTTTTGTTTAACAGCCGTCACCTCATCTTTACGCTCTGTCTTTTTTGATTTCTTTTGAAGAGCTTTAAAGTTCATTGGCTCAAGGATGAATTCGCTTGTGTTCTGAACGACTCTATTGATAAAGGTATGATGTGAAGTCTTGATATAAGCAGACTGCTTTCGATAGAGCACGCGTATCTGACGTTTCAGACGTCTGCACCTTCTCGTTGTCTTCCATTTGTGTTTTCCCTTTTTGACTGTACCATTCTTGTTGTAGTTTTCTGGATTATGTTTTCGCATGGAGACATCCACCAGATTCTGCTTGTGACAGATCTCTTTTTCATACTGGACTGAATCTGGAGCCAGTTCTTCCAGATGGACCTCGTTGTTTGAGACTGTCGCAATCGTAGAAGTTCCAAAGTCTACACCTGTACGATGTCCACCATCTTTTGACAGCTCAATTCGTTTTGGTGCATCACCTCGAAGCGTGATCACTACATAATATTTGAATCCACTGTTGAATTCGATCCTCTTTAAAAATGAATAAACAACATCTTCTTTTAAATCAACAGATGAAATGATGCTCTGGATATATTCATCTTCTGGAATACGTACTTTAAAATAGTGCTTCATAAAGCAGATAGTATCCCATCTAGAGAGACGCACTCCTGTTGCAGCACATTTTTGTTTGATGCAATCAAAACTATTATATCTTCGATACTGAAGATGATGCCCATCCTCAAAAAGAACCTTTTCTACTCCCTTATATACAGCATCTGCTTCTGCCTGTGCCTGATGAGAGTTGATGTAGTTCTTGTATTTCTTTTGTTCTTTGGATACGAACTTACACAAAGAAGTCTTCGTGAGATTATACTCTTTTTGTTTAATACACATGATATTTGACAATTCTTTTTTCTTCTTCTTTTCAGAAGCTGATAGTTCAGAACCTTTCTTTTTAGAAAATTCAGCTTCTCCATAAGCTTTACGTGCACCCATATATTCTTTATCATGAAATAAAGCATTCAATCGATTTGTAGCATACCGAACCAACTGATTATGCATCTGATTCGCATAGAAAAAAGACTTCGACAAAAAACGTTTCTCAGATTCACTTAGTTCCAACTGAAAGCGTACTGTATACATATCGAAATCTCCCTTTTTTACAATGTATTCTACGTATATATTATAACATGGTTCCCGTATAGAAACTGTTGAAAAAAACTGTTACATACGTCATTCATCTCATGACTAAAGTCACGAGCGTTCTGACTTTAATAAGTAAAATAGCTATTAAAACAATAGATACATCAATATTAATTTGAATTTGCATACGCCTATTCCTCCATCCCGGGGATCGAAAGTCTCAAGGATTTATCCAGAGAAAACCACCTGCCATATCTAGTGGCAATTTCAATTATAAATGTCCAATGTGAAAAGAATATTAAAAGTCAAAAGTTTTTTAAAATACATGTGTAAATCGGTAAGTTGATATTTATTATTTTTCTCATTATAATACAAATACAGAAAAGACTACTAGATATGGTAGTCACTCTGGATGTTGCGAGAGCGCTAAATCCTTTGTGAGAGGTGGTTAGCGCTTTTTGTTTTATTCATGATTGTATTGGCTTGCAGCATTTAAATAGGAATTTTTAAATTCTGTTGCCAAAACCTTTGGGCTGATGATTTTTATGTCTTCTGCAAAAATATAGAAAAAGGTTTTTGCCTGGAAATAGGAACAGTCAAACTCTAATAGATATTCATTATTTTCTAATTGTGTTGTTTTTATTGGCATAGGTTTATTTAAATATCTAATTTTAAATAGATCATATGCTTTTTGATTAAATTGAATAATAATATGTTCTTCATTATCTCCATATTTGAATTGAACACCATTTTTAATCATTTTATGAAAAGTTTTGATATCTGTATCGGAAAATGTAATGTCAGATTCACTATTGAAGTGAACAGATACTTCGGTAATATTCATTAATTTTCTTGTTGTGATTTCATAACAACCATTTTGATTGTTTTTAACTTTTCCAATCACGTAATTATATATTTTTTCTTTATGTTCCATAATTAAATAAGGCTTCATTTCAAAAATACTATTATCCTTTGCTTTAAGGGAAATTGATTTTTGTTTATCAATCGCATTTTGTATTTTTGAATAGTTTTCTTTAAATAAGTAGATTTCTCTTTTATATATTGGTAATTGAAAAAAAGAATCAATCAACATTCTAATGTATATAGGAAAACTTAAGTTGAGTGGAGTGATGAAATTAGATTGGATGTTATCTAATAATACGGAGATATCTTTTTGAGGTTTAAATGATATAGTTTTATTTTTCTTTTCGCCACTAGACTCTAGAGAAATATCATAAAACATTGTTTTTAATTTAATCTGTATAGTTTGATCATAAACGGTATCTACTACGGAAATATAATCCTTTATAGGATTTAGTTTTGTGCATTCAAAATCAGAATGATAATTTCGAATCAATATATTAATAAATCGATTTATGTTTGGTTTGTTTTTATTGCAGATTTGAAATCTGTTTGCATCTTCTAGAATAGAATTGTATTGAGAATTTGTGAAATATAATCGTATTGGGTCAATAAAATCCATGATAATTTCCTCTTTTTTTTCAAATAAATTATAACATATACTAATCATAGTAGTACAAAAATACATAAAATAATTATTAATATAGTTTAAAAATGCATATATGAGTAGTACATAAAATGAAAAAAGTATCCATATTAAAACTACTTTTATTTTGTTAATATTCATGTGTAAACAGGGATAACCTGTAGGAGGAACAAATAGTATGAATAAAGATCAAAAAAATTATGAATCAAATGTATCTACAGGATTTAATTCTGTACAAACAATTTATGAAGGAAGTGTGAATGCACGTGTCGTTGAAAGAGCGGGAAATCTAGCTTCTTCACAAAGTAAGGGTATTGCGCATGAAATTATGTATGCAGATAAATTAAATGTTACACGTCCAGAACTTGGTGTGACAAAACTATCTACAAAAACTAATACAGTGCGCGATGATTTAGTGAGTGTAAAGGATGGTGTAGTCAAGTATCGTGCACAACTTAAGGATACTGTATCTTCTTCTGGAGTGAATAAAACGGTCGCTCAAGGAGTAAATGGTAAGTATCAAGGCACTAATTTTATGGGGACAAAAGAAACTACAGAACTTTACAATAAAGCAACTGAAAATATGACTCCCAGAAAATGAGTTCAACAGGAATCTCATCAAAGGATACTTCTAGAATCACAGAGTCTTTTTCAGGCAAAATACCAAGTCTTGACAATATTGCACACAACTCATCTCGAGCTGGATCATTTGGTGCTGTTGCAAATGTTGCGGTAGGAGCTGTTGAAGATATTGCGAATTGTGAATCTGGCGAGGAAATGTTAGCACATGCAGCATCTAATGGTGTTAGAGGTTTTGCATCTGGATATGTAGGCTCTGCAGCAGCTACTGTAGCAACTTCAGCAACAGCAGCTGGAATCGCATCTGTACCTGCTTTAGCGGCAGCACCATTAGTAGCGGTAGCAGCACCAGTAGCTGCAGGTATTGCAGCAGCAACTATTGCAGGAAAGGTTGTCATGGATGCAACAGATGGAGAAGTCAAAGAAGTATTAGAAGATATTGGTCGAGGTGTTGGAGACTTTATTTCTGATGCAGCTGACGAAGTCGCTTATAGGGTTGTCGATAGTATTGGTGAAGGACTAGATAGAGTTGGCGACAAGGTTGATGACTTTATCGACAGTGTCAGCCTATTCTTCAATTTATTCTAGGGAAAGGGAGGTGAATATCATGGATAACCAAACAGTTGGAGTTGAACATTAAGTTTAAGGTAAAACACAATTTATGTGTTTTACCTTAGATTAATAAATTGAAAGTGTAATAATCAAACTGAAAGTAGGAAATGAAATAAGTATGTGCTAAAATATATACATATATGTAAGCGTTTAAATGTAAGTAAAATGAGACACTTACCTGTAAAATTCTACTTTCTTAAAAGTAGAAAGAAGGTATTTATTATGATGTTAAATTTAACACAGCATATTTTAACTAAAGAACAAGCCCAAAATAGAATCATAGAGCCTTCGAACAAGCGTTATGTTTGTTCTTTATTAACTTTTTATGATATTCCAACAGAATCTGATTTAAAAAATAGAGCAAGTCAATTAGCTGATTATGCATTACATGAAAATGCTGATTCAGTATTGATCGGTGGTGCAATGTATTTGATGCCATTTTTGATTTTTGAATTAAATAAACGAAATATTGATGCATATTATTCTTTTTCAAAGCGTATCAGTAAAGATGTTATTCAAAAAGATGGCAGAGTAAAAAAGACTATAATATTTAAGCATTGTGGTTTCATAAAAGCTACATTACCGAAAGAATGAGAAGGTTTGGACAATGAATGTATTACTATTAGCGTTAAGCACAATTTCTGGAGAAAATTTAAGATGTTTTGAATATCAATATGGTGAGAATCCTTGTTTTGATGGATATTATCAATTGGAACCAATCCCAAAATTTTTAAATGAAAAATTAAAAGAGAATCATCAAACATTGGACTGCATTATAACTTTAAATACGCGTGAAGTGGATACTGTTATTTTACCTAGAGTTAGATGTATAAAAGAAAATGTTGAACAGTATAGTTTTATTGATATTAATGCAAAAGAGTTTTTTGAAAAAATGTTATGTAATGGTCAAAAGGCATTTCAACAAATTCCAAAAATCATATCCATTCCTATTGATGTAGATGATATTATTCCGGGTATTATTCTTGCGATGAATCAATTGAGGGAATTAAAAGATAAAAGTAATGATTTTAATTTATATATAGATATGCATGGAGGACCGCGAAATACTCAAATGACTTTTCAAACAATTCTTTCGTTGTTAAAGCATGAATCTATATATCCATCTGCAATTTATACGATTATTATGAATAAATCGAAACCTAATACAATCAAAGATGATACAAAGTATTTTGATTATATAGATTTTGTTAGTGGTATGAATGAATTTTTAAATTTTGGTAAGCCGATTTCAATTAAAAGTCTGAATAATTTAAATGATTTATCACTTCGTGATTTTACTGAAAAGGCAAATCAAGTAGCGGATGCGCTAACCCTATGTGATATGTCGGTATTTCAAAAGTCGCTGGAAGATATGGCGAATTGGTTAAACAATCGTGAAATCAAACAAGATTCTTTGCTTGAATTATTTATAAAAAATATTCGTATGGATTATGGAGTACTATTAAAAGAAGATCATGATGTTATTGATGAAATTCAATGGTGCTTAACAAAAGGGTATTTGCAACAAGCATTAACTTTAATCGAAAGTAAAATGCCAGAAGAATTATTCAAAAAGGGTATATTTCACTACGATGAAAATTTTATGGTGGAAATAAAAAAGGATCCAGACAAATCAAAAATAAAAGTTAAGGATGCGATAGAATGTGCAAAAGCTATGCAACATCGTGAGTGGGAATCGGATATTAATTATATTTTTATTAAGTGGATCAAAGCTCTGAATATTTTTGATAAAGATGACAATGGTAAACAAATTATATTTGAATTAAATAAGACTCATCAAGAGTATTTGAATTTTTCAATGCAATCTACACCAAATTTTAATAATAAAGTATTTTTAACTATTTCATATAAAAAGAACGTACTTTTAAAAGTAATGTTAAAAAAAGGTATTTATATAGATCAATATTTACAAGATATGTGCATGAGATTTTTAATTTTGCATTATACATTAAAACAAGAAAGAAACATTGCGAATCATGCAATTGGTGAAAGAAAAACAAATGTATATGACATTAAAGAAGCTATTGCAGGATATATTGATCTAGCCAGAATTTTATATAGAGCATAAAAGAAAGGGGCTGTGTTTATGGAATATAAAGTTTTAGATGTTGCATTTTCAGGGTTAATGCATGATATAGGCAAATTTTACCAAAGAACAAAGATGGTGTCTGATTTAACAGAACGAGAAAAACTAGTGGCACCCATGGCTAAGGCTGGATATTATACTCATTTACATAGTGGTTATACGTCTAGGTTTTTTCATGAATATCTTGGAATGGATAATGAATTAGAAATGATCACGAGTTCTCATCATATTGATGATCAAAGACCATTGGCTAAAATTTTGCGTAAAGCAGATCAAATTGCTTCATCAATTGATAGAAAAGATGAAGAAAAGGACTATGAAGAAAATAACAAGAAAGGAACATTTCAACAAGTTCGATTATCGTCTGTAGTGCATGAAGTAGATTTTGGAAAACAGAAGGCTTTGGCAACTTATCCGTTACGACCATTTCATAAGATGGGATATCCAACAGTTGATTTTGAAATGACAGATAAGAATGAGAGTGTAGGAGAGTATTTAGGTCTATTTCAAGCCTTTATTAATGATTTGAAATCTGAGGATTATTTTACTTCGGAAGTAGATAAGTATTGTTTTGATCGTTTGTACGCTTTGATGTATGAATACACAACATTAGTTCCTGCTTCAACTTATGAGGGAAGTAAAACATATGTTAGCTTGTTTGATCATTCCAAATTAACGTCTGCAATTGCGAGCTGTTTGTATTTAAATGATACGGAAGACGAAAACTTTATTATGTTTGAATTTGATGTTTCTGGAATACAAAAATTCATTTTTAAAGTAACGGAAGGTAAAGATACAAAACGAGATGTTGCTAAATCATTAAGAGGTAGATCTTTTTTGGTTTCAGCAATAACAAATATTATCACTTATAGTTATCTTTATGAATTTGGGTTGACTCAAAGTAACATTATTTTTAATACAGGTGGAGGTGCTTTATTGTTGCTTCCAAAGTGTAAAAATTTTGAAGAAAAATTAAACAAAGTAACACAAAAGGTTCAAGAGATTCTGCTTGATAAATTCAGTGTAGATATCAATTATGTATATGCATGGGTTGAATGTGATAGAAAAGAATTAGAAACATTTAAAATTTCTAAAGCAACAAAATTAAAATCGAAATTGGATGAAGAAAAGAATAGAAAGTTTAATAAAGTATTAAATAGTGATTTTTTCTTTAACAAACCAAAGTCAAATTATGTATGTAAGATGTGTGGAACAAATTTTGTAGAAAAAGAAAATGATACATGTGATATCTGTAAGACGATAATTGAAATATCTGATTTCTGCATAAAGCATGATGATTTTTTCTTGGTTTATGATTTTAATCGCAGATTAGATGATCAAGTGAGCGATTGTATAAAAATTGATATGGGATATATGGATTTTTATTTGATTTCAAAAGAGGATTATCCACTAATCATAAATAAATACGATTATATTGAATCATTAAATCAATCTCATTTGGGGAATACTCGTTTAATAGCAAACTTAGTACCTAAAAAGAATGCTAAAATTATTCCTTTTGAAAATATGGTAATAAATTTAGTGGATACATCTTATGGGGATCCCAAATTAGGAATTTTGAAAATGGATGTGGATAATTTAGGTGCAATATTTGCGTTTGGAATGGAAAAACAAAGATCGTTATCAAAGTTTTTGACATTGAGTAGGTTGATGGAAAACTTTTTTGGACATGAATTGATGAATATTTGTGTTGAGGTTTCAAAAAAGATGAATTCGAATATAAGTCAATTTAGTGACAATGAATCTATGTTTTATATCAATTATGCTGGTGGTGATGATTTGGTGATAATGGGGCCAGCCTCAGGAATTTTAGAATTATCTAAAGTCATTAATGAAAGGTTTGGTGAATACACGTTAAATAAGAATATAACTATTTCTGGTGGTATCACTGTTCAATCACCAAGTGCACCGATAAGATTTGGTATTAAAGAAGCAGAGGAATATTTAAATCAATCAAAAACATTGGATGGAAAAAATGGAATTACATTGATACATACATCTTGCAAAATGAATGAGTACGAACAAGTGTTAGAGCAGGTTAATGTTTTCAGAAAGTATATTACGAATCAAGATATTTCTCGATCAAACTTTTATAATATGATGAAAGTATTGGATGTAGAAAATATGGAGAAATACTATCGTAATATTCCTATTCTTTTATATTCTTTAAAGCGAAATGTAAAGAATAAAGATGTTCGACAAGATTTAATATCAAAAATAAGTATGGCAAATATGAATTGTGATCAATTAAAAAAATTGGTTTTGGAAATGAAGTTAGCTATTATGCAAACTAGGGGGTAATTAATAATGGAACAAAGGAAAAATAATACTGGCCATGGTCATCGTACCAATAATCATTCAAGTCAAAATAGAGAGCAGAAAATACATAAAATAGAAAAGCCGCTTCATATTTATTATGCGGATAAATCAAAATTATTCTTGCCAGACGGGAAAGCGTATAAAATCGCATTAAGTTTTAAGGGTATTGCAGTGCATCAATTAAGAAAAATTTTAAACCAAGTCAAGCTATGTACACAGGAACTTGGAAATAAAGATGCTGATTTTACTGAAGTAAAAAATCAATTGTTTATGTTGCTGCCTTTGTCTGCATATAATGGCGGAAGGGATTCAAATTTAAAAAAGATTTATCGATTTTTAGTAGAGCATTTAAATGAAAATTCAATTACATGCGAAAAGGATATAGAAGCATTTGATGAATTGTTTACGAGTGTTGTTGCATATCATAAATATTTAGATAAATATTTAGGAGGAAAGTAAGATGTTAGAAAGTGTTTATAGATTAGATTTTGAAATTGAGTTATTGACAGGGTTACATATTGGAGGTTCTACAGATACATTTGATATTGGTGGAGCTGACTCAACAGTTATAAAGAATCCATTAACGCATGAACCATATATTCCTGGTAGTTCTATTAAAGGAAAACTGCGTTCTTTATTGACTCAAAAGTATGGAAAAGTATCATTTGAAAAAAAAGATCCTGAAATGGTACTTGAAAAAGATGAAATACGATGTCTTTTTGAACCTGTTTCAACAAGTGACGAGTTGATGGTTTCAAGATGTATTTTTAGAGATGCATACTTAACAGATGAAAGTAAAGAGGAGTTACAAAAACATCTTGGTTTAGGAGCGTTTACTGAAATTAAGGCCGAAAACAGTATTGATTTATTAAAAGGAAAAGCAGCAAATCCACGATTTATTGAACGTGTTCCTAGAGGAGCAAAATTTAGTGGAGAGATTGTTTTGCAGATTTATGAAGGGGACGATGCAGAACAATTAAAAGAAGTAGTCAATGAAGCTTTGAAAATGTTGGAATTAAATTATCTTGGAGGTAGCGGAACTAGAGGATATGGTAGAGTAGAAATTCATTCCCAAGATTTTCAGAAAGTAGAATTCTAAAATGAAAACCTATAAGATTGTTTTTACTTGCCAATCTGTAGTGAATGAAATACCAAATTCCCAAACAATTTTTGGAGCAATATGTAATATTTTATTGCAAACAAAAGGAAAAGATGCGCTTGATGAATATATTTCATCATTAAATACAAAGGCGAAGATGGTACATTCATCTATGTTTCTAAATCATACGCTACCTATGATTAAAAAGAATGTTTTTTCTTTAGAGTATATTAATACCTTACTTGGCAGTGTAAAAGCAGAGGATAAATTAAAGGTACTTGAAAGTGCAAAGCGATATAAACAAATTTCATCGATGTCAGAAATGGTTTATAAAAATTATGTAGAAAATAACAGAATAGAAACACTTACTATAGATTTACAAGAAAAAAGTAATGATTTTGAGATCAGAAATGGATTGTTAAAATATTCAAATGAAACGTTTGATATGGAAATGGATTCAGTTTTATTAACTCGAAATGGGTTTCCTGAAAAGGAAAATGATAAGACTTTGTTCTATTCTAATGCGATTTATTATCCGAAAGATACTGAATTTTGCATATATGTAAAAACAGAAGAAAATGTGGATTATTTAAAATCTATCTTTAATTATTTTGAATATTTTGGAGTAGGTTCAAGAAGAACAGTTGGAGATAATGAATTTAGATTAGAAAGAATCGAAGAATGGAATCAATCAAGTGATATGGAGAGTAAATTGGTTTTAAGTCGTTATATTCCAAATGATGAAGAAGTGGATTATGGCAATTCGTTTTATAAACTTACTAGTAATGTGTATCGTACTTCTAAAAACTATGCTGGGGGTTATGTTAGTGGTAGATTTATGCATTTGATGGAGGGAAGTTTTATGAGATTTTTAGAAAATAAAGAATATTATGGAAAGGTGTTAGAAACCAGTGTAAATGGTAAGACTGTTTATCATTATGCGATAGGTTTTGTATTGTAGTATGGATAAAATTACAATTTTAACCCCAGTTCACATCGCAACAGGTAACGATATTGAAATGCCTTGTTACCATGAAGTCAATGATGTCACAGTTAACAGATATAGATTTACAGATATTCTTTCACAACTTCCACCTAAGGTGATGACAGATCCGCGCTTGCTTAATGAATTAAGTTCAAGACAGCCTAGTAAAAAATTGTTATATAGATATATACATCAATATGTTGATTATTCAAAATTAACTCCACTATATAATTTGGAGTATACATATGATGAATCTTTAAGTGAAGCTAGAAATGATGTTTCAGAGCAGATGCATGATTTACATAAACCTTTTATACCTGGTTCTACTATAAAGGGTACGTTATTAAATTCATGGAAATATTATTTATTAAAATTAAACTATGATCAAATTAGACCTAATATTTATAAACAAATTAAGAATGGTCAAAATAAAAATCTTGATTTCCATGAACTGATGTTTGGAGAATCTTTGGATAAAGACCATGAAAATTTCTATAAAGAATTATATTCTTGCTTACAATGCCAGGATATATATTTTAGTCAAATGGAATTATTTTTTGCAGGTAGAGAGGGAAGTAATCGAGATATGAATGGTTCAATTCCAACTACATATAAAGAATGTATTCCACCACTACAAACGACTGATTTGGTTTTGTTTCATTTTGACGAATTTAAATTGAATGTCTTAAAGGATAAATATAAAGAAAGGCGTTATAGCGAATTGATAGATTCGCTTGATCGTGATTTTTTCCTTAAAGCATGTAATGCTTTCACAAAAGATATTTTAGATGCGGATATGGATAAAAAGTATTTTAACTTTTATGAAAGCTTTGTCGGTATAAATGAACAGTTAAATGAAATAAAGAAAGAATTGGAAAATCCTAATACAGTGGTTCTACGAGTGGGTAATTCAACAAATTATTTTGCCAAGACAGTTTCTTATTTGATTAAGTATAATGATCCTGGTTTATATACAGAATGTTTCTGGCAGCGCTTTGCTCCAGTGGGCAAAGGGAAAACAAAGCCTAATGAGAAAACTATGCCTAAAACACGAATGATTTATTCAAATGGAGAAAAAGATTATTTGCCTGGATTTATTAAAATTCAATATGATTAAAAAAGTTGAAGTTTTAATTTCTTTTCCAATGGGCGCCAAATTTAGAGAAAATTTAGATTTATCAATATACAGAAAATTGATGAATTTTATTTATGATCTATCCTGTTTCAACTCTATGACTAAGTGTAATGAGTGCAGTCAATGTAAAGAATGCAGGTATTACTTAATGACAGGCGAAAATTTTAGATTTTATCCAGGTATTCTTGTTAAAAGTGATATTTTTGGTAAGTCCCATTTTGGAAAAAATGAACAAAAAAGATTTGAATTTTATTTTATTGGAAACAATAAATCTTATTCGGATTATGTAGATTTATTGTTTTCCAATTTGAATCAAAGTTTGTTTGGTAATTTCTTTTATTTAATCAAAATTACGAAAACAGATTTGAATTCAAAAAATATGAATTGCGATAAATTAGTATTTTCAACTCCATTAGAAAGCAAGAATGTTTCTGAGGTTTATAATAAAATGGTTGCTTATTATAATGAACATTATGAGACAGCTTATGAATTTTCTTCAAATAGTTTACAGTTAGAAAATTGTCGGTATGTAGAAGGCGTTTCTGCTTTTATGAAAACTAAGAAAATCTATCCTAAGGGATTTATTGGAAGTGTAAATAAATCCTTTAGTTTAAATTCTGATTTTTTAGAAATTGGGGTTGGCAAATATAATTGTATAGGTGGTGGACAAATTGAGATTACAACTAACGTTTAAATGCAATAATTTAAAAGTGCCTTTTAATTATCAACATATGATTCAAGGTTTAATATATAGTGCTTTTGATAAAGAGGATAAAGGTGATTTTTTTCATAATCAAGGTTATCGGTTTGAAAAAAAAGTGTTTAAAATGTTTGTCTTCAGCAATCTATTCGGAAAGTATAAAATAAACGATAGATTTATGGTTTTTGAAGACTCAATTACTTTTTATGTTTCCAGTTATTCTGAAGATTTTTTAAAAGAAATTTATGACTTTTATATGGAGAATGAAAAGGTTATTTTGAATAATCAATTCATTCAATTGGTTTCTATAAAATTTATGAATTTAGAATATTTTGCTGGAGAGAAACAAATTGTAATTCATACACTTTCTCCAATTGTTACTTATACTACAACGGATCGTTATGTTGATTACTTTAAGCCGAGTGATGCTGAGTTTAATATTCTTTGTATGAATAATTTACTAGATAAATGTCATGCATTAGATATAAAACAAGACGATATTTCTTTTAATGTGGAAAAAGTTTTATATGAGAAAAAAAGATTAGTTAAATTTAAAAATACATTTTACGTTGGATACTTGAGTGAAATGATAGTAAAAACTAATTTTGAAACATTAAGTTTATTGTATGATACTGGGATTTCAGCTAAAGGACCAGCTGGTTTTGGAATGATTGAAGTGAAAAAGAGTGAAGAAAGTAGTTTATTTGTATAAAAGTGGAAACTTAAAAAGAAAAGATAATTCTCTTGTATTAGAGAGTAAAGACAAAGATGATTATATTCCGATAGAGCAAGTAGATATGATTATTTGTTTTTCAGAAGTTAGTTTAAATAAAAGAGTATTAGCTCTATTAAACAAGTATGAAGTATCGATATTATTTTATAATTTTTATGGAAATTATATAGGAAGATATGCTCCTAAAGATTATAAAGATGGTCGTGTTTTAGTAAACCAAGTAAATAAATATAGGGATGAATCGCAAAGACTATATATTTCAAAGTCTATTCTAAAAGCTTCAATCAAAAATATGTTATCTGTATTAAAGTATTATAGTAAAAAAGGTAAGGATTTTGGTGAATTAATAAAAAAGCTTGAAGATTCAGTAAAGATGGTATCAAATACAGAATCGATGAATGAGCTGATGTTAATAGAGGCAAGTGCTAAACAAACATATTATAAAATGTTTGATGTTGTTTTAGAAAATGAAAATTTTAAGTTTAAAAAGCGAACAAAAAATCCACCACAAAATGAAGTGAATGCTATGCTTAGTTATGGATATACATTACTATACGGAATTATTTTATCGATTCTTGATCGTAGTAGTTTGTTTCCACAAATTAGTTTTATACATAGTTTAAGTAAAAACTCTGATTCATTACAATATGATTTGGCTGACATTTTTAAACCTGTGTACATAGATAGAATGGTTTTAAGATTGATTCGTAAAAAACAGATAAAGCAATCTCATTTTGAATATAAACCAGATGGAAGATGTTACTTAAATAAAGAAGGGACAAAGCTGTTTGTTGAAGAATTCAATAATTTATTACAATCCACAATCGTATATTCAAAGCGAAATTATAGTTATCGCTCTATATTATCAAAAGAAGTACATCGGTTATCTGAATACATTAAAGATAAGTCTAATACACTTGATTTTTTTGTGATGAAGTGGTGAGATTATGTACGTTATATGTGTGTATGATGTTAACGAAAAGACATGTGCTAAAGTAATGAAAATTTTAAGAAAATACCTGTTTCATATACAAAAGTCTGTTTTTGAAGGAACTTTAACACCCAAACAATTTAGTGTCTTAAAAGAAGAATTGCATAAAGTTACAAGTGATGAGGATTCAGTATTATTCTATTTTTCATATAATGAAAAACAGATATATAAAGAAGGATTGAATAAAGTGAATGAATCTCTAAATATTTTAATTGATTGATCATTCGACCAACGACATATCTTTCGATCAAAAAAGGCCACATTTCCATTTAAAAAATAGAGGTGGTCGAAAAAAATCGACATATTTTACTAATGATTACTGAATTTTAAAGTGCTTATAGCCATTTTTGTAGTAAAATACTACGTATATGGCAAAAAATTGCTATTGAATATCGTTCTTATAAAGGATTAACGCCAGAATATTCAAATCCATTATTTAAGAGCCAGCTAACTATAAATTGAATATCGTTCTTATAAAGGATTAACGCGCAACTATTTTTTCACCATAGACTAGAATTGTTGTTTTCATTGAATATCGTTCTTATAAAGGATTAACGCAGAATTGGAACTTGTTCCTCATACAAGATAATCATTTATTGAATATCGTTCTTATAAAGGATTAACGCTCATACTTGAAGATACATTTTGTAGCTTTGTCCTGTTCTATTGAATATCGTTCTTATAAAGGATTAACGCTCAAGTCTTGACCGAATCAGCCCGCTTGTCTGAGGAAGTCCATTGAATATCGTTCTTATAAAGGATTAACGCATACATCAAGAATATATTTATCGCTATACCTATGCATATTGAATATCGTTCTTATAAAGGATTAACGCTCCTTTCTTTTTGAAACATCCAATTCGTACTGTTTTACATTGAATATCGTTCTTATAAAGGATTAACGCTTTCAAAACCTTTCATTTTTTCCTTTTTCCTTTCTTTTATTGAATATCGTTCTTATAAAGGATTAACGCTTGATATAATTCACGTTTATTCCAAATTCCCCTGTTGAATATTGTTCTTATAAAGGATTAACGCTTTCAAAGAAGAAACCATTGCACTTTTCAACAATTCGGTTGAATATTGTTCTTATAAAGGATTAACGCTTTCTACCACTAGAGTTTCTCCTAGTTCATTTTTTTCCTGTTGAATACTGTTCTTATAAAGGATTAACGCTTTATCAAAATATACTTCTTTTCTTTCATCTAAATGTTGAATATTGTTCTTATAAAGGATTAACGCTGTTTAATGTCGTTTAAAATTTTAATTTCACTATGTTGAATATTGTTCTTATAAAGGATTAACGCCATATTTATTGACTATAAATTCATCCATTTCTTGTTTTGTGTTGAATATTGTTCTTATAAAGGATTTGAATTACGTTTGTTTAAACAAAAAAAGAAGTATTGCTACTTCTTAGGTGTTATATTAACTACCACATACTCACAAATACCCTCTGTTCTTATTGGAAAACCCCAACCAACAAGGCCTGAGCTAATGATTTTTGTGCAGTGTTTGAATGTTTCTTTTCCGTAATTGCCCGCAAAGTCGGGTTGTAGGTGGTAAGAGAAAGATAGTGGAAACATTTGTCCGTTATGGGTATGTCCGCTGAGTTGATGGTCGACATTGTTTTTAATGTTTTTTTTGTTCCTTGGGGTTGATGGTCCAGGACGATGTTGTAGGTTTTATTTGTTAGATGGTAGTCTTTTGTTTTCTTTCGGCTTTTGTTTGTGTAGTCTTTTCTACCAATAAGGATAATGTTGTTTAAATGTACTTCTTGATCATTTAGAATGGTAATGTTGTTTTTTGTGATTTCTTGATTGAGTTTATTTTTTGAAAATTTTATCTTGTTTTCGTGGTTGCCATATACAGAATAAACGGGTGCTACTTTAGTCAGTCTTTTGAGTTGTTTAAATAGGATTTCCATATCTTCTTTGGATGTGGATTCATCCACAAAGTCTCCGCCTAATAGATAGAAGTCGGGTTTCACTTTTATCAATGTGTTTGTGATTTCTTTTAATCTTTGAGAATTATTCGCATTGGGATAGTGAACATCCGAAATAAAACAGATCTTTGTTGGATTTATTTCTTTTGTGGTTGTGATGTTGTAGGTGGTTTGATGGATAGTATACATATTCACAGAGCCAAAAGTAATGATGGATGTGGATATGATGGCTGAAAGGATTATGCAGATGATTGGTTTTCTTTTCTTGAATATTAATAATAGGATTGGTTAACAGAATAGTGTATGTATAGCTCACATAGCTTGATACGTACGCATATTTCAACAATTTAATAGTAATGCGATACAAATGGCGTATCGTATTTTTTATTGAGTTTATTCTTTAAAAGATTGTTTAGTAATATACATAATCCGATTTCTAGAATGAGGATTCCCATTTGAAGATAGATCATAGTATCACTTCCTTTTGTTCTTATCTTACATCATTGTTAGAAAGATTTCTTAGTTTATGCAGTATAATAAAATGGGTGAGATTATGTATAAAATATTGATTGTCGAAGATGATGAACTCATCTCAAAAAAGTTAGAATCGTTTCTTAAATCTTGGAACTATAGTGTTGAAAGAGTTACAGATTTTTATAATGTGATGGATACATTTCATTCCTTTAATCCAGACTTAGTATTAATGGATATAACACTGCCTTATTTGAATGGATATTTGTGGACAGAAAAGATTCGTGAAGAATCCAAAGTTCCAATTATCTTTATTTCAAGTGCTACAGACAATATGAGTATTGTGATGGCTATCTCTAAGGGTGCCGATGATTTTGTGTGCAAACCATTTGATTTAAATGTTCTAGCTGCTAAAATTACGGCAATATTAAGACGTAGCTATGACTTTGTATCCAATCATAATATTCTGGAATATCAAGGTGTACGCTTTAATTTAGATGATAATACAGTAAGTTTTCAATCTTCTCAAATTGAATTGAGCAAGAATGAGGCGAAGATACTTCGACTGCTCATGGAAAAGAAGGGGACGATTGTATCTCGAGATCGTTTGATGGAATATTTGTGGAAGACGGATTTTTATGTGGATGAAAATGCATTAAGTGTGAATGTGAATCGTTTGCGTAAAAAGTTAGAGAGTATTGGCATTGTGGATTTTATTCAAACAAAAAAAGGGTTGGGATATAAGATATGAAATTATTTGGCCATTATTTAAAAGATCGATTGTTTTTTATAATGATTTATGTTGTAAGTGTTTTGATCTGTTTATGTGTATTTAAATTATATAATCTAGAACTTGAAGCTTTTACATATGCCTTTATGATTTTATGTGTATTGTTGGTGGTTTGTTTCTTGTTTGATTACTACAAATATTATAAGAAACACCAAACCTTAGTAACACTTCAATCCAATAGTAATGTTTCTTTGTCTTGTAATCTTCAAGATTCTTCATTGATGGGAGAAGACTATCATAAAATCTTAGTGGCTATGAAAGACGATCATGATGAGTATGTTATTTCTTCGGAAAATAAAATGCATGATCTAGAAGATTATTTTACGATGTGGGTGCATCAGGCTAAACTTCCTATTGCTGCAATGAAATTACTACTTGAAGATGAGAACTTAAGTCGTAATGAAATTAAGTTGCAACTCTTACGCATGGATCAATATACAGATATGGTTTTAGCCTATTTACGCTTACATAGTACGCATACCGATTTCTTATTTAAAGAATTAGAATTGGATGATTTGATTCGACAATCGATTCGCCGTTTCTCAACAGAATTTATTCGAAAACACATTCAATTACATTTTAAAGAAACCGGAGATGCTATTTTGAGTGATGAAAAGTGGCTTGTGTTTGTGTTGGAACAAATTCTTTCGAATAGTCTTAAATATACCAATGAAAATGGTTTGATATCTATATATATGAAGTCTAAACATGTTTTAGTTATTGAAGATAATGGGATAGGAATTAGTGCAAGTGATTTAAATCGTGTGTTTGAAAAAGGATATACAGGTATGAATGGGCGTAGTGATAAAACAGCCAGTGGTCTAGGTCTATATTTGTGTAAGAATATTTTAGATATGTTGAATCATAAAATCAGAATTGAATCAAGTGTTGGTAAAGGAACTCGAGTCCTGTTAGATCTTACGCATTTTGAAGGAAGAATAGAGTAATCTTACAATCTTGTAAGATGAGTGTTAGCTGAATCGATGGCTGCATTTTTGAATTCTTTGTAGAATTTTGGTGTACATGGAGGTAATGAATATGGCATTATTGGAAGTAAAAAATTTAAAAAAAGTATATACAACAAGATTTACACAGAATCAAGTACAGGCATTGACCAACGTAAACTTTAGTGTGAATAAAGGCGAATATGTAGCTATCATGGGTGAGTCTGGATCTGGTAAGACAACCTTATTAAATATCTTGGCAGCTTTAGATAAACCAACAAGTGGACAAGTCTTACTACATGGTAAAGATATTACGCATATTTCAGAAAAGGAAATTGCGAACTTTCGAAGAGAACATTTAGGTTTTGTATTTCAAGACTTTAATTTATTAGATAATTTTAATAATCGCGATAATATTTTCTTGCCTTTGGTTTTAAGTAAGAAGAAATATCCAGAAATGAAAGAAAGATTGACTCCAATCGCCAAACAACTAGGGATTGAGGATATTTTAGATAAGTTTCCATATGAAATTAGTGGTGGACAAAAACAGCGTGTGGCTGTAGCTCGTGCTATCATCACAAATCCAGATCTAATTTTAGCTGATGAGCCAACGGGGGCTTTGGATTCAAAGAGTACAGAGGAACTTTTACATTTATTTGGAACCATCAATGAAAATCAACAAACAATTGTAATGGTAACCCATTCGACAAAGGCTGCCAGTCATGCGTCTCGCGTTCTATTTATTAAGGATGGAAAAATCTTCCATGAAATTTATAAGGGAAACAAGAATTTAGATCAGATGTACCAATGTATTAGTGATACGTTGACATTACTAGCTACAGGTGGTGTTCACCATGAGTAGAGCTTTCTATTTAAATTTAGCTGTGGATAATTTGAAGAAGAATGCGCGTACCATCATTCCTTATATATTAACGAGTGTCTTAACGACAATGATGTTGTATATGGTCGTTTCTTTGGCAAATAATCCAAACTTAAATGAGATGTTAGGGGCAATGACACTAACGCAGATGTTAGGCTTTGGGGTTGTCATTATTGAAATCTTTGCGTTTATCTTCTTGTTCTATACACATAGCTTTTTAATTAAAAGAAGACAAAAAGAGTTCGCGTTATTCTCTATATTAGGAATGGAAAAGAAACATTTAGCTCGCGTCTTGTTTTATGAAACTGCGATTACTTTATTTGTATCATTAGCTTTAGGTATTGGTTTAGGTATCTTGTTTGATAAAGCGATGTTTTTAATCATCGCAAAAATGATTGGTGCAGATATTATACTTGGTTTCTATTTCTCATTTATAGGTATGAGACAATGTGTTCTTGTGATTGGATTGATTTATATTTTGATTTATTTCTATTCTATGATTCGTATTCATATTTCAAGTCCAATTGAATTGCTTCATTCGAGTCATATGGGTGAAAAAGAGCCTAAGGCAAAATGGTTTCTATCTATTGTTGGTATTCTTTGTCTAGGTATTGGATACTATTTATCAATTATGACTAAAAATCCTTTAACGGCATTCTATTTTTTCTTTGTGGCTGTTGTACTTGTCATTATTGGAACGTATTTATTGTTTACATCTATATCAGTGACTTTCTTAAAATTAATGAAAAAAAATAAGAATTACTACTATAAGACGAATCACTTTATTAGTATTTCTGGCATGATGTATCGTATGAAACAAAATGCGGTAGGACTAGCCAATATTTGTATTCTTTCAACGATGGTCTTAGTGATGTTGTCTACAACACTAAGTATGTGGTCAAGTATTGATCGTGTTGTGGATTCACAATATCCTAGAAGTGTAATGGGAAATGGATATGGGGATGCTTCAAATATTGATTTTGATGAAATGAGTGAAGAATTGATTCGTATGGGCATTGTTCCAAAGAATCTTCTTGCATATAAGAGATTGGATTATGCTGGATATTTAAAGAATGGAACTTTGATTACGGATTACCAGAATGAGGGGATGAATGCCGTAAATGAGATTCAAGAATTTTATTGTTTTCCACTAAAGGATATTCAGGATTATGAAAATATTAAGGGGTCTTTAAAGCCGAATGAAATTTATGTGTATTCCAATGTAGAGACGATCAAGGAAAAGACTCTATCTTTATTTGGAAAAGAATATGTTGTAAAAAAACAATTGGATCACTTGAAGATGGATGAGAGCAATCCCAATGTGACAGAACATTATTATATTATTGTGAATTCAGAAAAGACTTTAGAGAAGATGCAAGAAGATCAGGCAAATGTGTATGGCGACAATGCGAGTGCAATACGTGCTTATTATTCGTTTGATTGTGATGCGAATGAGCGTGAAGTTATTAAAAAGTTAGGTCAGAATGAGAATATAAATGATTTTATTTGGACAAGTAAATCGGATCAGAAACAAGGTTTGATTGAATTATATGCAGGCATCTTATTTATTGGAATCTTCTTAAGCTTTTTATTCATAATGGCGACCATTCTGATTATGTACTACAAACAAATTACAGAAGGCTATGAAGATAAGGATCGTTTTGAAATTATGCAAAAAGTAGGTATTGAACAACAAGATGTAAAGAAGGCTATTCATTCACAGGTATTAACGGTATTCTTTATGCCATTACTTGTGGCAGGGCTTCATGTTTGTTTTGCGTATCCAATGATTGAAAAGCTACTTCATTTATTATTTGTGAGTGATTCATGGCTTTATATTCGTACGACAATATTCTGTTTTGTGGCCTTTGCACTAGTCTATATAGTGATTTATGTATTAACTTCAAAAATCTATTATGGAATCGTAAAGAGAAATGTTTAATTGGATATTAGGGTTTCTCTTGATTGGATTATGTATCTATATATATTATGTAAATCATCATGGAAAATAGTACTCGAATAGAGTACTATTTTTTTAGGTGATATTTATGTTTATTAGTGGATTTGACATCTTATGGGGTGAAATTGATGATTATGTGGCCGATATTCAAAGTATTCGAAGTATCGATCAATTCATGTTTAATAAGCCTGTTACTTTCTTTTGTGGAGAAAATGGAAGTGGCAAATCCACCTTATTAGAGGCTCTTGCGATTAAAAATGGATTGAATCCAGAAGGTGGAACAAGGAACTATGATTTTTCTACGTATGATTCGTATTCTAGTTTGCATAAACATATGCGTTTGTGGCGTAATAGAAAACCGGATTGGATGTATTTCTTGCGTGCAGAGAGCTTTTATAATGTTGCGACAAAAGAAATGGAATATAGTGGTGTTTTTTCTGAAAGATACCATGATCAATCGCATGGTCAAAGTTTCTTTTCTGTATTGATGAAACAAACAAATAAAAATGGATTATACTTTCTAGATGAACCAGAAGCGGCTTTATCTTGTCAGAATCAATTGGCCTTACTCTATTTGATTGAGGAATGTGTGAAACAGAATTGTCAGTTTATCATTGCGACACACTCACCTATATTATTGGGATTTCCGGATGCACAAATCTTATCGTTTGATGAGGGTAAAGTAGAAGAAGTGGATTATAAATCAACTTCTAGCTATCAAACAATGAAATTATTTTTGGATCGCTATGATTATTTTGTGGAAGATATTAAAAAAAATGAAATTTGAAAATCATTTATGTTTTTAGGATAATGTATTTGTTTGGAGGGATATTGTGATTAAATTAATTGCGATTGGAAAGAATAAAGATAAGGCGTTACAGTCTTTAGAAAAAGAATATATGAAGCGATTGTCGGCTTTTTGTAAGTTTAGTGAAATTGAAGTCAAGGATGAAGCAAATGAGCATGTTTCTAGAGAAGCCGAGGTTTTATTGGTAAAAGAAAAAGAGGGAAATCGTGTTCTAGAAAAATTATCAGATCAAGATTTTGTAGTATTGCTTGATCTTCATGGCAAAATGATTGATTCTGAGACGTTTGCGAAAAATTTGGATACTTGGCAAATGAAGCATTCAAATATTGTTTTTGTGATTGCGGGAAGTCTAGGGCCAAGTGAAAAATTAGTTTCTAGAGCGAATTATCGTTGGAAATTATCGGATCTAACTTTTACACATTTAATGACGCGAGTCTTGATGTTGGAGCAGATTTATCGTGGTTTTATGATCAATAATGGTCGTAATTACCACAAGTAAGTGATGAAAGCGCTTTTTGTGGAATATTTTGCTTGTGAAAAACTAGTCAATCAATTTATGTAGTGTTATAATGGATGTGCAAAAAAATGACAGTAGGAGGAATATACATGACAAAGAGAACTGTTAAAGACCTTGATGTAGCTGGAAAAAAGGTCATCGTACGTTGTGATTTTAACGTGCCAAGAAAAGATGGTGTTATCACTGATGATAACCGTATCGTAATGGCTTTACCTACAATTAAATATTTAGTAGAAAACAAAGCTAAAGTTATTTTGATGTCTCACTTAGGAAAAGTTAAGACTGAAGAAGACAAAGCTAAAAACAACTTGGAATGCGTAGCTGTACGTTTACAAGAATTGTTACCAGATGTAAAAGTAACTTTCTGCCCAGTAACTCGTGGTGAAGAATTAGAAAATGCTGTAAATGCATTAGCTGATGGAGAAATCGTATTAATGCAAAATACTCGTTACGAAAAAGGCGAAAGCAAAAACGATCCTGAATTAGGTGCATATTGGGCTAGCTTAGGTGAAGTATTCGTTGAAGATGCATTCGGATCTGTTCACCGTGCTCACGCTTCTACTGTAGGTATCCCTACAAATATTAAAGAAAATGGATTAGGATTCTTAGTTGAAAAAGAAGTTACAATGTTAGGAAAAGCTGTTGATGAACCAGCTCACCCATTCGTAGCTATCATTGGTGGATCTAAAGTATCTAGTAAGATCGATGTTGTTGACAACTTATTGAAAAAAGCTGATAAAGTTATCATCGGTGGTGGAATGGCTTATACATTCTCTAAAGCTGTTGGTGGTTCAATCGGCACTTCATTGGTTGAAGATGACAAATTAGATTTAGCAAAAGAATATTTAGAAAAAGCTGGAGACAAATTAGTTCTTCCTGTAGATAACGTAATCGCAGATGCATTTAGTGAAGAAGCTAACACTAGTGTTGCTGATGCTGGACAAATTCCTGATGGATGGATGGGATTAGATATCGGTCCTAAATCTGTTGAATTGTTCAAAGAAACTTTAGCTGGTGCTAAAACTGTAGTATGGAATGGACCTATGGGTGTATTCGAAATGCCTAAATTCGCTAAAGGTACTGAAGAAGTATGTAAAGCAATTTCTGAATTACCAGAAGCTATTACAGTAATCGGTGGTGGAGATTCTGCTGCTGCTGCAAAACAATTAGGATATGCAGACAAATTCTCTCACGTTTCAACTGGTGGTGGAGCTAGTTTGGAATATATGGAAGGTAAAACATTACCTGGTATCGCTATTATCAGCGAAAAGTAATAAGGAGATGTACTTAAAATGAGAAAACCTATTATCGTTGGAAACTGGAAAATGAATAAAAACAACGCTGAAACAAAAGCTTTCTTCGAAGCTGTTGATGGTGTTGCTGCTAGCGAAAATGCTACTTATGGAATTGGATGTCCATTTACTGATTTAAGAACTGCATTGGATCACGCTAAAAACTTAGTTGTAGCTGCTGAAAACTGCCACTTTGAAGATAGTGGAGCTTTCACTGGTGAAGTTAGTGTTCCTATGTTAGAAGAAATGGGAGTTAAATACTGCATTATCGGTCACTCAGAACGTCGTGAAATGTTCGGTGATACTGATGAAACAGTAAACAAAAAAGCGAAACGTTTGATCAAAGCTGGAATCACTCCAATCTTATGTGTTGGTGAAACAGAAGCTGATTATGATGCTGGAAACTCAGAAAAAGTAATTCGTGAAGAATTAGCTGGTTCTTTAGCTGACTTATGTCCAAAATGTGTTGGTGAAATGGTAATTGCTTACGAACCAATCTGGGCTATCGGAACTGGAAAATCTGCTTCAGTTGAAATTGCTGAAAACTGCTGTAAAATCGTACGTGACCAAGTTAAGGTTATGTATGGTGAAGAAGCTGCTGAAAAAGTACGTATCCAATATGGTGGAAGTGTTAAACCTAACAATATCGTTGAATATATGGCTCAACCAGATATCGATGGTGCATTAATTGGTGGTGCTAGTTTGAAAGAAGATAGCTTCACAGAAATCATTGAAAAAACAAAATAATTGATGATTATATAGGCCTCTTTGAGGCCTTTTATTTTTAGCTGTTTCTAACCAAAAATAAATTTAAGGGTTGTTTGTGAGGCGGTTTCGTGGTAAACTAATCATGAACTATTTTAAATAGGGGGTAGAATAAAATGAACTTTGTAGAAAATAATGGTAAAAAAGTCGCAGCAATTCTTTGCGTAGCATCTGCTTTCCCTGTTGTCGCAACAGTGGTTGCAGCCAAGGAAGAACCAGGATGGCATGGCGATCGTTACGTAAACGAAGATAAAACTGTAGCTAAAGGATGGCAAGAAATTGAAGGAAAATCTTACTATTTCTCAGAAGATGGTACAGTAAACTCTTCAAAAACTGAAAATGCCACTACAGCAAGTGTTTCAAGTAACATTACGGGGGAAGTGAAAGAAACAGTAACAACAGCTAGTCAAGAAGCTGTAAAACAAGAAACTGAAGAAAAAGCAGTTGTAGATGAAACACCTGTTCAAACTGAAGAAGTTAAAACAGAAACAACAACAGATACAACAACAGATACAACAACAGATACTACTGAAACTCCAGAAGCTCCTGTAGCTCCAGAACAAACTCCAGAGCAAAATCCAACACCTGCTCCAGAGGCTCCTGCAGCTCCAGAACAAACTCCAGAGCAGAATCCAACACCTGCTCCAGAGGCTCCTGCAGCTCCAGAACAAACTCCAGAGCAAAATCCAACACCTGCTCCGGAAGCTCCTGCAGCTCCAGAACAAACACCAGAGCAAAATCCAACACCTGCTCCAGAAGCTCCTGCAGCTCCAGAACAGACTCCTGCTCCTGCTCCAGAAGAAACTGTAACACCAGCACCAGAACAAACAGCTTCTAGCTTAGGTGATCGTATTTCTTCATCAGCTCAAGGTTTAGTCGGTGTAACTGATGGATTATGGTGTACACAAGTTGTACAACAAGCATTGGCTAATGCTGGTGTAAGTGATGCATATCAATTATGGCCTGATCAATATCAAGGTGTATATGGATATTATACAGATAGTCCACAAGCTGGTGACTTGATTTACTACAACAATGGTGGACGTGGCGTTGACCACATCGCCGTATATATTGGAAATGGACAAGCTGTACACGGAAACTATAATGGTAAAACTGTAATAGCTAGTGCATACCAAAATGGTATGGGTAATCCACAATATATTCGTGTAGTAAGATAATTGAATTTTTAAGCTTGGCAATTTGCCAGGCTTTTTTTTAATTCTTTTGTATTGTATAATATGATGTAGTTTTGGAGGCTATTATTTATGAATGAAGCATATAAAAATCTTTTAGAGAGAAGAAGTGTTCGAAAATATAATGATAAAAAGGTCAGTCATGACTTAATTGAAAAAATTGTTTATGCAGGTCAATTTGCGCCTAGTGGAATGAATCGTCAAATCTATGCTTTTGTGGCTGTCGAAGATGAAGAGTTAGTTAATGTGTTATCTAAAATGAATGCAGAAGTTATGAATTCATCATCGGATCCTTTCTATGGAGCTAAAAGTATGATCATTGTATTTGCGGATTCAAATGCACCGACATATTTATATGATGGAGCCTTAGCTATGGGAAATCTAATGAACGCAGCTAATGCTTTAGGCGTCGATTCATGTTGGATTCATCGTGCTAAAGAAGTTTTTGAAACGGATTTTGGTAAAGAATTAAAGCGAAAATGGGGCTTACCAGAATCTTATGAAGGAATTGGCCATTGTATTTTAGGTTATCGTGCAAATACGCTTGACAAGCGTGCTGAAAGAACTTCTAAGGTGATTTATGCATAATATACGTATTGGACAAGCAGTAGATATTCATCAACTTCAAGAGGGTAGAAAACTCATTCTAGGCGGTGTAGAAATCGAACATTCAAAAGGTTTGTTAGGACATTCAGATGCCGATGTTTTAGTACATGCGGTAGGTGAAAGTATTTTAGGGGCCCTTGCATTAGGAGATTTAGGAAAGCATTTTCCGGATACGGATCCTAAATATAAAGGAGCGAATAGTTTAGATTTATTGGCTCATATCTATGAAATGATGAATGAAATGGGTTACCAGATTGGAAATGTGGATGCGACAATCTTGGCAGAAAGACCGAAAATGGCACCACACATTATGGCTATGCGAAAAAATATTGCAGCTGTTTTACATTGTGATATGGAAGACATTTCCATTAAGGCTACGCGTGGAGAAAAGCTAGGCTTTGTAGGAAATGAAGAGGGCATAGTGAGTTTAAGTGTTTGTATATTGGAGAAAAAAAGATGAGAGTTGTAATTCAAAGGGCAAAAAACGCAAAATGCACAGTTGAAGGGCAAGTGACAGGACAAATTGATCATGGCTATTGTATTTTTGTAGGTTTTAATAATGAGGATACAGAAGAAATCATTGATAAAATGATTCATAAAATTTTATTTTTACGTATTTTTGAAGATGAAAATGGGAAGATGAATAAATCGATTCAAGATGTAAATGGTAGTATTCTATCTATTTCACAATTTACTTTATATGCGGATTGTAAAAAGGGAAATCGCCCAAGTTTTACAAATGCAGGAAAGCCAGATTTAGCTACAGTATTATATGATCAATTTAATCAGAAGTTACAAGATCAAGGTATGCATGTAGAAAAGGGGATTTTTGGAGCCGATATGAAGATTGAATTGTTGAATGATGGTCCAGTTACAATTGTATTGGATTCGAAGGAGTTGTTTTAATGGAAATTATATATGGAAATATATTGGCAGAAAGTATTAAGTCTTCAATGAAACAAAAGATTGATGACATTCGTGCCCAAAAAAAAAGATTACCTTTATTAAGTGTAGTTCTTGTAGGAAATAATCCGGCAAGTATGTCTTATGTTCGTGGTAAAGAAAAGGCTTGTTCTTCAATAGGAATGCTTCAAAAAACGATTCGCTTAGATGAAAATGTATCGCAAGAAGAATTGAGTAATGTGATTATGGAGCTAAATCTAGATCCGGAAGTGGATGGTATTTTAGTCCAAATGCCATTACCAGAACATTTAGATGAAACGGCCGCATTAGAATTGATTGATCCACAAAAAGATGTGGATGGATTACACCCTATGAATGCCGGGTGTTTATTGACAAATCGTCCAGGCTTTATTCCATGTACTCCACAAGGGGTGATGGCTATGTTAGATTCGATTGGATATAAAGATTTATCGGGAAAACGTGCTGTTGTTTGTGGAAGAAGTAATTTAGTTGGAAAACCCGTCGCGTTATTGCTTCAAAATCGCAATGCGACAGTTACAATTGTACATTCGAAAACACCAAATATTGAACAGATTGCTTCACAAGCGGATGTTTTAATTGTTGCGATGGGTGTTAGTCAAATGGTCAATGAAAATTGGGTAAAAGAAGGAGCCGTCGTAATTGATGTGGGAATCAATCGTGTCAATGGAAAACTTGTTGGGGATTGTGACTTCGAATCGGTTGCGAAAAAGGCAAGTTATGTAAGTCCTGTGCCAAAAGGTGTTGGTCCAATGACGGTTTGTATGTTATTATCGAATACGCTAGATGCATATAAAATGCATACGCAAGGAGAATAATTATGGAATATGGATTAAATGATATTGTTGAAATGAAAAAAGAGCATCCTTGTCATAAGTCCACAGAATGGAAAATTATTCGCATGGGTGCTGATATTCGAATTAAGTGTTTGGGTTGTGGAGCAAGTGTTTTGATGCCTAGACAAAAATTTGAAAAGAAATTGAAAAAAGTAATTCGACATGAAGAAGAATAGAGAGGATGTATTGAATTTATGCCATTAACTGCAGGAATTGTTGGTCTTCCTAACGTAGGAAAATCGACTTTATTTAACGCTATCACAAAATCTCAAGTGGAAGCTGCAAACTATCCATTTGCGACAATTCAGCCAAATGTAGGTGTTGTAGAAGTACCAGACTATCGTATTGATCGTTTAGTTGAAATCTTCAATCCTAAAAAAACGATTTATACAACATTTGAATTTACTGATATTGCAGGATTAGTAAAGGGAGCAAGTCAAGGTGAAGGTTTGGGTAACCAATTCTTATCGAACATTCGTTTAACAGATGCGATTTGTCACGTAGTTCGTTGTTTTGACAATCCGGATATTACACACGTAGAAAATAGTGTGGATCCAATTCGTGATATTGAAATTATCAACTTAGAATTGACTTTAGCTGACCTTCAAACAATTGAAAATCGTAGAAGTAAGATTGAACGTAAGGCTAAGACAAACAAAGATAAAGAATCATTGGATGAACTTGCTTTATTGGATCGTCTTCAACCTGTTTTAGAAGAAGGAAAACCAGCACGTTCATTAGAATTAAATGAAGAAGAACAAATTTTGATGAAGGGTTATAACTTATTGACCGCAAAACCTATGATTTATGTTGCCAACTTAGATGATGAAGGTATTATGGATCCAGATTCATGTGCTTACTACAATCAAGTAAAAGAATATGCTGCAAGTCAAAATAATCAAGTCGTTGCCTTGTGTGCGCAAATGGAAGAGGAATTGTCTGGTTTAGATAAAGAAGAAAAAGATGCGTTCTTAGAAGAATTAGGTGTTGAAACTTCTGGTTTAGATCAATTGATTCAAGAAGCCTATTCCGTATTAGATTTATGTACATTCTTAACGGCTGGAGAAGATGAATGTCGTGCATGGACATTCAAAAAAGGTATGAAAGCACCGGATTGTGCTGGTGTTATCCACACAGATTTCAAAAAAGGCTTTATTCGAGCAGAAGTATATCGCTTTGATGATATTGATGAATTGGGTAGTGAATTAGCTATTAAAGAAGCAGGACGTTTACGTCTAGAAGGAAAGGATTATGTCGTTCAAGATGGCGATGTAATGCATTTTAGATTTAATGTTTAGTCTACAAAGTATTGTCTATTTGGTGATTGCCGTTATTCTATCTATGTCAATTCATGAAACAGCTCATGGCTTAGTTTCTTATTGGATGGGAGATCCAACCGCTAAATTAGAGGGAAGATTAAGCCTAAATCCTTTTAAACATGTGGATTGGCTAGGCTTAGTTTGTCTATTGATATGTGGATTTGGATGGGCAAAACCCGTTCCAATTGATGCAAGATATTATAAAGACGCAAAAACAGGGATTATTTGGACTAGTTTTGCGGGGCCTGTCGCAAATTTTCTTTTAAGCTTTATTTGTATATTCCTATTTTATGCACTTTATAAATTTGCACCTCAATTTATGATGACAAGTGTTGGTTATTTTGTATCAAACACATTGACCTATACAGGACTTATTTCTACGGGATTTGGAATTTTTAACTTAATTCCAGTTCCACCACTAGATGGATCGAAAATATTATTTTCATTTTTGCCAGACGATAAATATTATAAATTTATTGATGGTGCACCATGGATGAATATCTTATTTATCTTTTTGATTTTTACAGGTCTATTAGATTATCCACTAGGTATGTTACGTTCAAATATGATTCAATTTTTCGAGATGATCGCAAAGATGATTTTAGGTTTCTAAAGTCATCTTTTTTAAACGCTTTCACAAAAAAATGACATTTTACTAAAAATTAACATAAATTTAATATTGTTTTGACATTATTTTTATTGCATAATAAAGACGTCGCAATGTGGAATTTTTTGCGTGAAAAAATTGAAAATAAAATATTCATTTTATAAAAGGAGTTCAAGATGGAAATAGTTACAATGGTCTTATCCCTATTAGGTGGCATTGCGTTATTTTTGTTCGGTATGTCTTTAATGGGCGATGGACTAAAAAGCGTAGCTGGTAATAAGTTAGAAGCATTCTTGTACAAGATGACAAACACAAGTCTAAAAGGTGTTGCCCTAGGTGCAGGTGTTACTTCTGTTATTCAATCTAGTAGTGCTACGACAGTAATGGTCATTGGTTTTGTTAACTCAGGTATGATGAAACTAAGACAAGCAATCGGTATTATTATGGGTGCTAATATTGGTACAAGTATTACCGGTTGGATATTGTGTTTATCTTATGTTGGTGGATCAAGTGGTATCGCTAGCTTATTTTCAACAGCTACGATCACAACATTGTTTGCGTTTATTGGTATTTGTTTAAAAACATTTGGGAAACGTACAACACATAAAAATGTGGGAAATATCATGCTTGGTTTTGCGATTTTAATGACAGGTATGCAACAAATGAGTGGTGCTGTTTCACCTTTAAGAACAAATGAAACATTCATTAGTATGCTTACAATGTTCTCAAATCCAATTATGGGTATTCTTGTTGGTATTTTGTTTACAGCTGTTCTACAAAGTGCAAGTGCTGCCATTGGTATTTTACAAGCCTTGTCTATGACTGGTTCTTTAACGTTTGCTGCTGCTTTTCCAATTACGTTAGGGGTTGGAATTGGAGCCGCTTGTCCTGTGTTGATTTCTGCCTTAAGTGCAAATAAAAATGGAAAGCGAACAGCCATTGAATATTTATTAAATGATGTTTTCGGTATGATTATATGGTCAATTTTATTTTATGGTGCGAATGCATTTATACATTTTACCTTTGTGAATATGGTCATGACACCTGTAACGATTGCTTTAATGAACACCGTTCTTCGTTCTGGGGCGATTCTAGTTTTATTCTGGTTTATTCCACAAATTGAAAAATTATTAATGGTATTCATTAAAGACAGTCCTGAAGATTTAGAAGAACAAGCGGACTTTGATTTATTAGAAGAACGTTTGATTCCATATCCTGCTTTGGCAATTGCACAATGTCATCGTGTTATGAATGGTATGGCTAAAAAAGTGCGTAACAATGTGAATCGTGCGATGAACCTAATTAATGAATTTAGACCTGAAAAATACGAAAAAGTTGGGCGTAAAGAAAAATTGATTGATAAATATGAAGCACGTTTAGGTGCTTATTTGATGCAACTTACAAAACAAGCATTAAATACTGAACAAACAAGACAAGCCTCATTATATCTTCATACTATTAGTGACTTTGAAAGAATTGGTGATCATGCTGCAGATATTGCCAAGATGTCAAAGAGTATCAATGAAAATCGTATGGAAATGTCGGAAGCGGCTATGGATGAATTAAATCTTGTCATGGAAGCTGTTCGTGAATCTATGAATATGACATATCATGCTTATTTAGAAGATGATCTTGTGTTAGCTAGACGTGTATCCCCACTTGGAATTGTCATTCGTGGACTTTGTGATGAAATGAAATTACGTCACGTTGAACGTTTATCACAAGGAAACTGTGGACTTGAAGAAGGTACAGTCTTCAATGATTTATTGAATAGTTTAAACCGTATTGCCACGCATTGTGCAAGTAGTATGGTGGCCTTGATTAAGATTCGTGAAAAAGATACAGATATCCATATTCACGATTCAAAGGTATATGCGATCGAAGGTGACGATTATAAAACAACGTTGGCTGAATATCAAGAAAAATATGATCTTGGACAAAGAAAAGGTCGTATTGTAAGTATGGAAGACGATCAAGTTGAATAGTATAAATAAGGCCTGATGACTCAGGCCTTTGATGTATCAATTTGAATGTTACATTTGTCTTGGATTGAAAAAGTATTAAAATATGTTTCTTCTAAAGGAATCCAGCGTTGAATGAAATTATTCAACATTTTTGGATTTCTTTTTTTTAACCTTGATAATTGTTCATCTTTATTGACCGTTAAAAATACGGAAGAATCATAATATTTTTGAAGACGAGAATGCATAGAGTAAGAGCCTTCAATAATATTGAATGGTTTATATGGAATTAAAATAGCAGATTCTATAGACTTCGTTGAACAATTGAATCTACGCAACTTCACATCTTCATGTTTAGACAAAGGAATTAATATTTCTTCTTTAAAACGTTCATGATCCACGTTTTCTCCAGGACTTTCAAGCCTTTCTTTTGTTCTTTGAAAAGGTTGTAGAAAGAAATCATCCATTTTAAATACGTTACAGTCATATATTTGTTTAAGTAAGTCTGCAAGTGTAGTCTTACCCGAAGCACAACGACCATCAATTGAAATCATAGAAGGGTGATTGTTGTCTATATATTTGAATAGTTCTAAAAATGGAATATATTTTTTGTGAATCAAACGATATGCAGGATGATACAATTGATTGAACGTATCTGAATGATGAATTGCAGGATACCCCTCTTTTTTCCATTTTAAAAGTAAATCCTTAGATTTTTCGAATGAAAAGGGAAGAGTATTGTCGAAGATAAGATCTAAAAGAGTTTGAATCTTATCTTCAAGTTGTTTGATCCCATTTTTTTCTTGTTGGCATGATCGTATAAATAAGGTACTTAGTGTGTTTACATTTAAGCCATAATTCAAATGTAGACGAATATAGTCACCATCTAATTCTTCAATTGAATTTGAAGAATCTTGATGATTTTGTAGTTCTTGTTCAATACTTGATTTGACGGTAGAAAAATCAGAAACAAGGTGTTCACATCCAAAACTACTTTGGTACAAAAACTTCATAAGGTCTTGTAATTCAAGTTGTGGATATAATTTAAATTGATTAAGTATATATTCTTTTGTGTTCATAGAAATTATTTTATCATATTCTTTTCTTTTTGATTATAGATAAAAACTATAACAAGTGCATATTTTTAAATATTATAAATAATCAATAAGAAATGATAAAATAATGTCATTGGAGGAAATTGACTAATGTTGAATATTAAATATGATATTGTAGGATCTTTTTTAAGACCACAAGAAATTAAAGAGGCTCGTGCTAAATTTAATAATAATGAAATCACATATGAACAATTACGTGATATTGAGGATGAACAAATCGCAAAATTGGTTGCCAAAGAAGTACAACACGGATTAAAGTTTGTGACGGATGGAGAGTTTCGTCGTCGCTGGTGGCATTTGGATTGGCTAAAAGAATTTGATGGTTTTACCACAAAACACTTAGATAAGTTTATTAATGGAAGAAACAATCATATTGAATTGGGTATGATTGAAGGAAAGATCTTCTATGATCCAAATAAGGCACATAAAGAAATGTACGCATGGGATTTCTTAAAGAAGGAAGCAAGTAAATATGGTGTAGAAGCCAAGAAATGTATTTCTGGACCAAATATGATTTTGATTGATCATTTCTTACAACTAGGCATTAAAGATACACCATATTATGGTACGGATATTGAAGCGGTGATTGAAGATATTGGATTGGCATATCAAGCAGCCATTCGTGATTTCTATAATCATGGTTGTCGCTATATTCAAATTGATGATACTTCATGGACATATATGATTGACGATACGTTTGTATCAAAGGTAGAAGGTTTGGGTTATACAAAAGCACAAGTACTAGATTGGTTTGTGCGTGTAAGTACAAAGGCTTTAGAAAATCGTCCAGAAGATATGCAGATCGCAACACATTTCTGTAAAGGAAACTTCAAAGGAAATCCATTATTCCATGGATTCTATGATACGATTGCCAAATCGGTCGCAAGTATTCCATACGATGGCTATTTTGTAGAATATGATGATGCTCGTAGTGGAACCTTTGATCCTTGGGCTGTTTTAAAAGGCACTGACCGCACATTTGTAGCTGGCTTGATTTCGACTAAGCGTAAAGAATTAGAAGAGCATGACGCGATTAAAGAGCGTTATGAACAAGCTAAAGCTGTAGTTGGTGAGAATATTGCACTTTCTCCACAATGTGGATTTGCCTCTGTAGAAGAAGGTAACTGCATTGATGAAGAAACACAATGGAAGAAAATTGATTTATTGGTATCTTGCCAAGACTTCATTTAAGGGAAATCGTTCGATTTCTCTTTTTTTCACAAAAAAAGGAACACTTACTTGTTCCCATAATATGAATTTAAGAAAGATTCTTTGAATTCTTTAAATGTACCATCTAAAATAGCTTGTCTAGCCTGTTCTGTAAGACGAATGATGAAACGAAGATTATGCATAGAAGCTAGTTCAAAATATTTGGCAGATTCTGTGCGGTCTTGTGATTTCCAAAGTCTTCTTAATTCGCCTAATGTGATTTTACTTTGACATGTTGGACAATCACATCCTTCATCAATGATTTCATCGCTATCTCTATATTTAGATAGGTTGATAGGACCATGCATTGTATACAATCTTCCATGTCTTGCTTCTCTTGTAGGGGCTACACAATCAAATGTATCTGCACCGTTTTCAGTTCCAATCAAGATATCATCTGGATGAGATAAACCTAATAAATGTCTTGGCTTGTTTTCTGGTAGTTCTTCGTTACACCAAGTTAAAATATCGCCTAATGTTTCTTTTAAGAAGGCACCACCTAATCCATAACCATCAAAATCCATTTGTGCATACTTTTTACAAGTAGATCTTCTAAGATCTTCCCAACGCCCACCTTGAATTACGCCATATAGAGATTGGTGATATCCTAAATCATCACAATGTTTCTTATGTTCATCAAGACTTCTTTTTGCCCAACGCTCCGTTCTTGCCAAGGATTCAACATTATATTCATAAGTATCCGCTAAAGAAGTTAATTCATCATAAGCCATATGGATATCGGCTCCAATACGACATTGAATCTGCATACTTTCTTCAGGACCAATAAAATCTTCTTGACCTGTAAATGGATCATGAAAGTGTACTCCATCTTCTGTAACGTGGGCTAGACGTTTTTCTTCTTCTGTATTTTTCATATTGTCTTCACGTTTCATGCTGACAACTTTTCCACAACCTGAACCTAAAGACATGACTTGAAATCCACCAGAATCCGTTAAGGTTGGACCATCCCATTTTGACCATGCAGATAAGCCTCCATTAGCGGCAATTTCTGGGGAAATGTTTCGTAAATGATATCCATTACTTAACATGGCTTGAGCATGAATACTCTTTAATTCTTCCATAGAAACAAAACGAACTTCACCATGTGTTCCCACGCACATAAATGCCGGCGTTTTAATGTCACCATGAGGTGTATGTATAATTCCGGCTCTTCCTAAATGGCCAGGAATTCTTTTTTCAATTTCAAAATAAAATTTATTGTCATTTTTATATTCCATAAATGCCTCCAACTCATTTATTTTATCATATATTAGCGTCGGCTTATATAAAAGATTATGCCAAGTATACTGATTATACCTGCAACATATCCGATGGATTGAATGTTAATCCAATTAATGGTTTGTCCTCCGATAAAAGACCCTAATCCAATACCTAGATTAAAGATGCCTGAGAAAATCGACATTGCAACAGAACTTGTATTTTCATCAGTTGCCAACATTGTTTCTGATTGGCAAGCCACATTAAATGCAGTAGAGCTAGTTCCCCATACAATACACATCAACAAGAGTGTGATGATGGATACTGCACTTGGTTTTAATAAGAATAAAACAAGTGTAAGAGAGAATAGTGAAACTAAGATGAATCTCTTTCTGTTCTTGTTGTAGAAATTAGAGAATAAGATACTTCCACCGATTCCGGCAACACCAAATAAAGAGAGTACAAGTGTAATTGTTGTATTGGATAAAATTGCGACTTGTGATAAGAAGGGTTCGATATAGCTATAGGCCGTATAGTAGGCACTCGCAAATAATAAGGAAATACCGTAAATGGTAATTAGCTGTTTATTTCTTAATAGTGTAGGTAATTGATATAAAGTAAAGGCAGAAGTTGTTTCAAGACTAGGTAAGTAGTGTGTTTGAAAAAGTAGTAGAAGGATACTGATGATCCCTACAATCAAAAATGTGATTCTCCATCCCATCCATAAACCAATCATTCTTCCAAGTGGTAAACCGGCAATCATGGCAACGCTTGTACCCGTAACAATCATGCTCATCGCAAATTCACGTTTATCTTCATTGACAAGTCTTACAGCTATGACGCTTGCGATAGACCAGAATACGGCGTGAGCACATGCTACGACAAGTCTTCCTAGTATTAATATAGCGAAATTCATAGAAATAGCACTAATGGCTTGCCCTAGTCCAAATAAGAAGAGTGTACTAAGTAAGACTTTCTTTAAGTTGTATTTAGAAGCTAAAATCATTAATGGTAAAGAAAGTAGCATTACAGCCCAAGAATAGATAGTAATCATTGCACCGGCTTGTGTTTGGGTGATGGAAAAAGTTTGGGCAATATCTGTAAGTAGGCCAATGGGCATAAATTCAGAAGTGTTAAAAATAAATGCGGCAATTGTCATTCCTAAAAGTGGCATCCATTGTTTCTTATGCAAAATAAATCATCCTTTCAAAAACGATTTTTATTTTACCATAAGTTTTATTGAAAACCCTATTTTTTCTTTCTATAATATATATCGGTGATAATTTATGAAGAAAACAATTTGGATAGCAACGAGCAATGCTCATAAAGTGGAAGAGTTTCAGACGATGTTGAAGGATTGTGATGTGAAATGTTTAAAAGATTTAGATCATACAATCCATATTATTGAAGATGGAACAACTTTTGAAGAAAATGCATTGATTAAAGCTCGTACATTATTTAATGAACTACATGAACCTGTCATTAGTGATGATTCAGGTTTGGAAGTGGATGCGATGGATAAAAAGCCGGGTGTTTATTCCGCTCGTTTTTTAGGTGAAGATACAAGCTATGATATTAAGAATCAATATATTATAGATCAAGTACAAGGTAAGGTGCGTACAGCTCGTTATGTGTGTGTAATTGCCTATATTGATGAAGATGGAAAAGAACATGTATATCGTGGTGAATGTGAAGGTTTGATTCACGATAAATTGGAAGGTGAAAATGGATTTGGCTATGATCCTATTTTCTATTATCCTGCATTTAAAACAACGCTTGCCAATGTGAGTGAAGAAAAGAAAAATAGTGTTTCACATCGTGGTATTGCGCTTGAGAAGTTTTTGAAAGATTGGAGTAAATAAGTATGTTGCATGTTGTATTGTATGAACCGGAAATTCCACAAAATACAGGAAATATTATTCGAACTTGTATGGCTACAGGTTCTCGTTTGCATTTGATTGAACCATTGGGTTTTTCGTTAGATGAAAAACATTTGCGTCGTTCGGGAATGGATTATATCAAAGATGCCGATATTCATATTCACAAGGATTGGGATGCGTTTGTGGCTGAAAATCCATGTGAACATTATTATTTTATGACTCGCTATGGAAAAAAGGCACCAAGTGAATTTGACTTCACAAAAGAAGAGGGTGATGTTTATTTAGTGCTTGGAAAAGAAAGTACGGGTGTAGACAAAAAAATCCTCAAAGGACACTTAGATACTTGTATGCGTCTTCCTATGGTCGCAAACGCAAGAAGCTTGAATTTGTCCAATTGTGCTGCCATTATTGTATATGAAGTGTTGCGTCAACTTGATTATCCAGGACTTAGTACGCATGAAGAGCTTAAGGGAGAGGATTGGCTTGAAAATCTTAAGGTTGATTGATCAATGCATAGATTCGTTTGAAAAGCGAATCTTTCTTTTTATTTTCTTTCTTTGTCTATATTGGTTGTGGCAGAATGTATGGCAGCTCATTCTGTTTGGTAAATTATTCTTTGTGACGAATTATGAGAGTTTATTTCATATTCAGTCAACACTAGGTATGTATCAATCGAGTGTTTTCATTCGTATCCTATATTATGTGATTTCAAATCCAACTTTGAATGTATTAAAACTCATTAGTTGTATAAAACTAATAGACATTTTGGCTATTGCAGGAGTCATATTATTGATAAAAAAGTTTCGAATTGTCGTTATTTTTAATGGAATTAAATACGTTTGGGGCTTGTTTTGGGTTGTGAAAGCATTAAATTCAAAAAGTGTATATTTGGTAATTTCTTGTTTAAAATGGCTTTCTTTAGGGCTTTTTATAAGTATGCTGATTGTTTCTATAGTTTTACTGTATACGCTTTCAAAAATGATTGCGGATTATGATGGTTTTGTTCATGAATTGTAGACAATATTATGCATTTACTAAATTGTGTACAATTTTTTATAAAATCACACAATTTACCACATTTTAGATTCAAATGCTTTATATAAAGCTTATTAAGGAAAAATTAAGAAATAAATTACTAAAAAATGCAAATGATTTTTAAGCGAAAATTTGCAACAAAAAAGAATCCTTGTTAAACTTCAGTTGTTGTAACGAAGAGGTGATATGATGAATTTTATCGAAAAACATAGTAAAATTTTAGCCGTAAGCCTATGTCTATTGACTTCTGGTCCAATTGTTTCGACAATGTATGCCAAAGAAGTTCAACCAGGATGGCATGGTGAAGGCGCAGATCGTTATTATATTTTAGAATCAAATCGTCAAACAGCTACTGGTTTAACAAAAATCGATACTGAACTTTACTATTTCAATAGTAAGGGTGAAATGCAGTTTGGTTGGCAAAATGTTTCGGATGAAACGTATTATTTCCAAGCAGATGGAACTGCAGCAACAGGCACGGTTACAATTCACGGCAGTGAATATAATTTCCAAAAGGAAGGTATTCTTCTTCATGGATGGAGTGAAGATGGTAAATCATTCTACGATGAAAAAGGAAACAAGACTTCAACAAACTGGGTTGAAGACAATGGCGCAAAATATTATTTTGACGAAAAAGGAAATTGCGTAACGGGTTGGCAAAAAATCGATGGCCAGGACTATTATTTTGGTGAAGATGGAAAGATGGCTACAGGTCAATTTGATGTAGACGGAAAAACATATTTTACTGGTGAAGATGGAATCTTCCGTACTGGTTGGCAAGTAATCAACGGTCAGGATTATTATTATGCAGAAAATGGTGAAGTCACTAAGAATAAATTCTTAGATATTGATGGAACTAAATACGCATTCGATGAAAATGGTAATTTAATTAAGAATACCGAAAAAGATGGATATAAGATCGATGAAAATGGTGTTGCGACTGAAATAACTCCTTCTCAGGATTCTTCAACTCAAGACACTACAAGTACACCGGCTCAAAGTACTACTACAAACACAAGCACGAGTACAAACACAAGTACAAATACTACACAAGCTCCTTCACAGAATACAACAGGTGGTTCTACAAACAATAGTTACAACAATAACTATGCACCATCAACTCCAAGTGTAAACTCTTCAGCTATTGCGGCTGCAGCGTTGAATCAAATAGGAGCAAGTCAAGATTGTACAATGTTAGTCACAAATGCTTTAGCCGCTGTAGGAATTAATTTCCACGGTTCTCCTGAACAATATTTAAGTTTAGGACGCATTACATCAAGTCCAGTTGCAGGTGACATTATTGTTTATTCAGGTCACGTTGCGATTTATATTGGAAATGGAATGGCTGTTCATGGTGGATGGTTAGGTAATCAAACTGTAAAGGCATCCGTTTCTTGTGGTAATGCATTGATCGCATATGTTCATGTAGGTTAGAATTCAATTCTAACCTTTTTTTTGTTTTTGTGGTAAAATCAATAATATATTTTTCAAGGAGGTCTTGTATGAACTATATTCAAACGCAAAAATTTAGCGATGTCTATGTTTCTTGTAAAACAATGATGCCTTTTAATCGAAATACAATTACAGCACTCAATGTTCTTGTATATATGATGAAGGCAAAAACAGAAAAGATGGATTCAAAACAGAAATTAGCCTCTACGTTAAATCTAGCTTATGGTACGAAAATATCTTATGGATTAACATCTTTCGGGGATTTAATTCAAGTGGATGTGCGTTTTCAATTTGTTCGTCCAGACTGGATTGAAGATGAGAATTATGTAAATAAAATCAAAGATATTATGGATCAAGCTTTATTTCATTCGGTATTGGATGAAGAAAACTTCAAAGAGTCTGTATATTTATTGAAAAATAGATTATTAGCACAAATGGATGACCCAGCCAATTTATCTTGTATGTATGCCTTTGAAATGGCTCATGACAAGCATTCGATTTCGATTCCTGTACAGGGAAGTTTAAAGGATTTAGAAACGCTTACTTTAAAAGATGTCAAACAAATATATACACTCTATATGGATATGGCGAAACATTTCTATATTTGTGGATATGTTGATCAAGAATTATATGATTTTATTGATTCTTTGGATTCGCATTGTCCTTTTATTTCAGAAAGAACATTGCTTCCAAAAGTAGAAACGAGTTATAAGACATTTGAAAAGGATATTTCTCAAACCTGTATTTCGCAAGTCTATTCTACAGGTGTGGATATTTCAAGTGCAGACTATGAGGCAGAATTGCTTTTGTGTAGTATTTTAGGACAAAGTCAAAAGAATTTGATGTTTGATGAGATTCGTGAGAAGAATAGCCTTTGTTATTCAATAAGCTCATCAATCATTCGTTTTGATGGTGCGATATTGGTTCATACGGGAGTAAATCGTAAAGATGTTACTAAAGTATTGAATTTAATAGAAACCCAAATGGATCGATTATTGAATATGGATTATGATGATGCCTATTTGGAAATTGCGAAAATGGGATTTAAAGATCGACTTGTTGGCGGGTTGGATCAGGCACTCTCTTTAATTGCCCAAGCATTTTTAGATGATTTGTTGCATCGTAAACTAACAACAGAACAAAGAATTGAAAGAATTATGAAGGTGACAAAGGAAGATATTTCGCGTGTTGCTTTACAAATGAATTTGGCATCAGTAGCCATTGTTGCGGAGAATGAAAATGAATTATAATTTGGATTTAACGAAAGAAACTTTACCAAATGGCTTACAAGTTTTACTTGTGCATAAGCCGGATTATCAAAGATCACTCTTTCTTTTGGGGGCAAAAGTTGGTGGCTTTGACATAGATCAAAATGTGGATGGAACACTTGTTCATCATAAAAGTGGATTGGCTCATTATTTAGAGCATCAAATGTTTTATTTAGATGGAGAAGATGTTAGTGAATTGTTTGCGGGTTTGCAGTGTTCTACAAATGCCTATACTTCATATACGGAAACTGCATTTTATTTTTCAACGACAGCAGATGTAAAAAAGCCATTAAAGCTGTTATTTGATTTTGTTGAGAATCTAGACGTGACAAACAAAACGATTGAAAAAGAAAAGGGAATTATTCTAAGTGAATATGATATGTATCAACAATCGCCTGAACAGCGTCTTTTTAAGGAGACTTTAATCTCTTTATATAAGAATCATCCAATGAAAGTAGATGTATTAGGATCTAAGAAAGATATTCAAAATATGCGTATGGAAGATCTTAAATATTTTTATGAGTTGAACTATGATCCAAGTAAATTGTGCCTTGTAGGCATCACTGGAAAAGATACAGACGAAATTATGGAATGGATCAAAGACTGTCAAAAGGATGTAGAAAGTAAGTGTGATAAAGAGATTTCGCGTGTTTTTAAAGAAGAACCCATGGAAGTCAATCGCAAAGAATTTGTAGATACAATGGATATTTCTCAGCCTTTTGTGTGTGTTGGCTTTAAAATGAAGCCTTGTTCAAATGTTATGGAGAGTATAGAAAAGGATTTTGCGGTCAATATGTGGCTAGATTCTTTAATGGGGCCTTTGAATCCTAAATTTCAAGAATGGCTGGATCAAAGAATCTTTACGCAATTTGTAGGAGCAGAAGCTGACTTTACTACAGATCATAGTTATGTCTTGTTTTATGCACAAACAACAAATCCAGATGCTTTTATTGAGCTTGTAAAAGAGCAGGTGAAGAAGAAAACAATATTGAATGAAGATTATCAATCTTTGCGTGCGCAGGCTATAGCGAATAATTTAAGGGGCTTAAATCATTTTGATGGTTTAGCTAATGATTTATTAAGAAGTCATTTTGAAAATTTTGATTATATGGATAGTTTAAATCGCATTCAAAAGATGTCTTTAGACAAGGTTCTTTCTAATTTGGATGATTTAGATTTTTCAAATGTATGTGTGACAAAAATTCTTCCGAATGATTCTATCTGATCTAATTTGCGTTATTTTAGCCAAATTAGAGGCTGAAAACAATAGAAATATGTGCAAAATAGCGACCTATAGACAAAATAGGTCGTTTGTTTTATATAAGGGATGTTTGTACAATACATTTGAAGAAGGATGGTGATGAAAATGGTGGTCAGAATTGAAGGAGGATAATCAATTATGAATGCGTTTAGTATCGTGGGGAAAATTACGGAAATGCCTGTTTTAAAGGAAACAACAAATGGTTTGAAGACTTGTGAACTTCCTGTTCGTGTGCAGCGTAACTTTCCAAATTCAGATGGTGTTTATGAAAATGATGATATGGTTATTGAAGTATGGCGAGGGCTTGCAGAAACGGTAAGTGCTTCATGTAAGATTGGTGATTATGTAGGAATCAATGGTCGTATTCATTCGCGTAAATACCAAAAGGATGAAAAGGTATACTTAAACTATGGCTTTGTAGCTGAAAAAATTGATTTTTTACGTTAGTAAACAAAGAGAAATACACAAAATAAGAAAACACATCCACAAAAAAAGAAGCGAATCAAGTCGCTTCTTTCTTTTTTTATGTCTAAGATTAACGGTTGTAGAATTCTACTACTAACAATTCGTTGATTTCTTGAGCTGTGAATAGTTCTTTACGTTCTGGGTAACGAACATAAGTACCTTTCTTAGCATCTTTGTTTACTTCTACAAAATCAACAGTTGCAGTTGCAGCTTCTAAAGCTTCGTTAATTACGCTTAAGTTTTTAGCGCGTTCACGGATTTCGATAACTTGTCCTGGTTTTACTTGGAAACTAGGGATATCTACTTTCTTACCATCTACTAATACGTGTCCGTGGTTTACTAACTGACGGCTAGCACGACGAGTACGTGCAAATCCCATACGATAAACGATGTTATCTAAACGAGATTCTAACATTACTAAGAAGTTTTCACCAGCTGAACCAGCTTTTTTACTTGCTTTTAAGTAAGTGTTGTAGAATTGTTTTTCACTTAATTGGTAAGTGTGACGAATTCTTTGTTTTTCTTGTAACTGGATACCGTAGTTTGTTAATTTTGGACGACGAGGTGAACCGTGTTGTCCTGGAATAGTATCACGACGAGTTAATTCTTCACCAGTTTCTAAAACTGAGAAACCAAGACGACGAGACTTTTTCCAAATGCTTCCTGTGTTTCTTGACATAATTTTTCCTCCTATTGTTTTATATCATTCATAAAACAATAACAGTACAAATCTTTAAAGGTTGTGTTAACAATGATATTTTCCGCTATCAGCTATTAGCTTACTCATATCGCTTAGTGCTGTAACGCATATCCTTTAACTTTGTATGCTGCTATCAATTTATGCCTATGTATCATATCAAAGAACATGAATAAAATCAAGAAATTGATGCAATGATTTTGAAGTTTTGCTATAATAAGAATGGTTTGCAAGGAGGTACCACTATGGATAGTGTTTTGAATTTCTTTCGATCAGTATACGCATTCATAAAAAATCAACTTTCTGTGACTGTAATCATCTATCTTTGCATAGCGATTTTAGTCTTGATCTTGGTTTGGATCATTATGCGTATGATCAAACGTAAAAAGGCGTCGAAGCGACTTTCAGATCTTGAAATTGAAATGAATGAAATTCGTAACAATTCCTTGGCCTATAAATTTAACAAAGCATCGGCATTCGCAAGAGTGAATGATGATATCATGGATAAAGTTAAAAAATTAACTCCAAAATATGATACTTGTCAAAATAACTTAAGTGCATGTGATGATTTGTTCAATGAAGCAGATGATTATGTTTCTAGACATCGTTTGCGTAAATCAATGCGTGCAATGGATGATTTAGAAACAATGATGGATGAAACAAAAGAAAGAATTCGTATTGTTACGCAATCTTTGGATCACATCTTAGCTCGTGAAACAGAAGTTCGTGAATCGGCAAATGCTTTAAAAGAACGTTTCCGTAATGTGAAAACTGTTTATCAAGATAATCGTTCTTCATTCTATGGATCGGTTAATTATGTAGATTCATGTTTAGAGGAAATCGAAAATGAATTCTCTAATTTCGAAGAATGGATGTTTGCTTCTGAATTTAATAAGGCAAAGGAAGAACAAGAAAAAATCTCAAAAATGGTGGATGAGATCAGCTCTAAAATTGCAGCCTTCCCTGGACTCTATGAAAAGGCCAAGAATGTATTGCCTCGTGCAATCAACGAAGTTCGTTTGCACATCAAGGAATTACAAGAAAAAGATATCGACTTATCTTATTTAGAACCAGAAGAAAAATTAACAACCATTCAAAATGCATTGGCAAGTACAATTGATCAATTGGATGCTGGTGAATTTGAATTGGCACAAGAAAACTTGGAAATCATTGGAGATCACATCTTAGCTTTGCAAGATGATGTGACGAATGAAAAACAGGCATATGAAGAAATTCATGTGAGTCTTCAATCAAATTTAGATATTGTTAATGTCATTGGTCAGGAACTTGAGGAAATTATGGCGCTTTATGCCAATATCAAAGACCGTTTTGGTTTAGAAGATTGGACACACCGCTTCTCTTTGGCAAAAATCCAAATGGAAGATTTAGAAAAGCGTCGTGATGAAATTCAAAATGAATTGAAACAAAATCAACGTCCAAGCGTAGATGTAGTTCATGGTTATCGTAAATTTTCAGAAGATGTTAATGAATTCCACGATCAAGTCAAGGATATGAAAGAAATGCTAGTGGGAGCAAGTAGTGATGAATCACGTGCTAAAAAACAATTGACTAAATTACAATTGATTTTAAATGAAGTGCGTCTAAATACAGTAACACGTCATTTACCTAGTATTTCATCTCAATTTTCTGCAGATTTAAAAGAAGGCGAACGCTTGATTCAACGTGTTCGTGTTGTGTTGGATCACTCACCATTAGATGTACAAACATTAAATGCAGATTTGCAGGATGCCATCGACTTTGTATATAAGTTATACAATAACGCAAACAACTTAGTCGGTGTTGCTGTTATGGTAGAAAATGCGATTGTGTTTGGTAACCGTTTCCGTAGTACGCATGCACAAATGGATTCGGATTTAACTCGTGCAGAGTTATGCTTCCAAAATGGAGAATATACTCGTGCACTTAAGATTGCGATTCAGGCAATCGAAAACATGCACCCAGGAATTTATGAGAAACTAGTTGCTCAAAAAGATCCTGCTGTTATGAATCAGGTGCAGTAATGATTTATTTTGATAATGCTTCGACAACCTCTGTACGTACAGAGGTTCGTCGTGTTTATGGGCAAATGTTAGAAACTTGTTATGGCAATCCAGATAGTTTGCATGCAATAGGACGTCAAGCAAGTACGCTCATGGAAAAGAGTCGATCAAATATTGCTTCTATGCTTCATGTAGAGCCTAGTGAAATTATTTTTACTTCAGCTGCTAGTGAATCCAACACATTAGCTATTGTTGGATATGCTCTAGCAAATGAACATAGAGGTCATCATGTATTAACAAGTAATGTTGAACATTCAAGTGTTCGTCATGCGATGGAGTTTTTAAAGCGTTTTGGCTTTGAAGTTGAATTTCTTCCAATTGATGAAGAAGGTATTGTAACGCCAGAATGTTTAAAAGCGCATATGCGTAAAGATACGATTTTAGTTTCTGTTATGCATGTGAATAATGAAATGGGGGCCATCAATCCCATTTTAGAATTAGAGAAAATTGTACATCAAAATCCAACTTGTGTTTATCATGTGGATTGTGTACAAAGCTTCTCAAAAATTGATATTCCTTTCGATAAATTAGATATGGCAACAATCTCTGCACATAAGATTCATGGTTTAAAGGGAAGTGCCATTTTAATGAAGAAAAAGAAGATTCAGCTTGTTCCAATTATTCAAGGTGGTCAACAAGAACAAGGTCTTCGTGGAGGAACAGAGAATGCACCGGCCAATATTGTTTTGGCAAAAACGATTCGTTTAGCTTTAGAAGAACAATCTAGTGCGTATGCTCATGTTTCAAAAATCAATCAATATTTACGTGAAGAATTGTCTAAAATTAAGGGTTCACATATTCATTCACCTTTGAGTGCGATTCCATATATTCTAAATATTTCATTTGATCAAATCACAAGTGAAGTCTTATTGAATGCTTTGGATCAAAAGGGGATTTGTGTATCCGCAAAAAGTACTTGTTCTTCACAAAATACTAATGCTTCTGAAGTGTTATTGGCTATGCATAAATCGGAATTTGATGCGACACATGGAATTCGCTTATCATTTTCTTATGAGAATACTTTAGAAGAGGCAAAATATTTTATAGAAACATGTAAGGAGATTATAGAGAATTATGGCTTATCGTTATAATCATATCTTGATTCGTTATGGCGAATTGAGTTTAAAAGGAAAAAACCGTAACAACTTTATTAAGGCGCTTTATGATAATGTTCGTAAGGCTTTAAAAGCATTTCCAACATTAGAGTTTGAAAAACAACATGATCGTATGTATATTTACCTTCATGATGAAGATTCAAAACAGGTAAGTGAAATTTTAGCGAAAGTCTTTGGGATTTCATCTTTCTCATTGGCTATTAAGGTGGAACCAGATTTAGATCAAATTATTGATGCTTGTTATGAATCTTTAGATTTAACAACGCCAAAAACATTTAAGGTAGCTGCACGTCGTAGCGATAAATTATTCCCTTATATTTCGGATGAAATTAATCGTAAGGTAGCCACTAAAATTTTAAAGAACAGTGACTGGAAAGTAGATGTGCATAATCCGGATGTTAAAATTGTTGTTGAAGTTCACCAAGATGCAGCCTATATTATGACAGATCGAATTCAAGGTGCTGGAGGATATCCAGTTGGTGTTGGTGGAAAGGCCATGGTTTTATTGAGTGGCGGAATTGATTCTCCAGTTGCCTGCTACTTAATGATGAAGCGTGGTGTACATATTGAATGTATTCACTATGCATCTCCTCCATATACTTCACAAAATGCACAAGAAAAAGTTATGGAACTGGCAAGACTTGTATCTGGTTATCAGGGGGATGTTTTAGTTCATGTTGTTCCATTTACAGATCTTCAATTGGCAATCTATCAAAATGCGGATGAGAGTTATGCGATCACATTAATGCGTCGTATGATGATGCGTATTGCAACAGGTCTAGCTAAAAAAAGACATGCGCAAGCAATCGCTACTGGTGAGTCAATTGGTCAGGTCGCAAGTCAAACATTAGAAAGTATGCTTGCAATCAACGATGTCACAAACATGCCAATTATTCGTCCAGTTGTTTGTATGGATAAAGTTGAGATTATTGATCTATCTAAAAAGATTGGAACCTATGAAACAAGTATTCTTCCTTATGAAGATTGTTGTACGATCTTTACACCTAAAAATCCAGTCACAAAACCTCGTGTTGATAAATGCGAAAAATATGAGGGAAAATGGGATTTTGACATGATGGTACAAGATTGTATAGATAATACAGAAGATATTTGGGTACATCCAGTTAAGGTTGAAGAAGATTTATTCTAAGAGAAGTGAAAATTAAGCACTTCTCTTTTTCTTTTATGTTATAATCTTTCTATGTTGATATGTCCGGTGTGTAAAGAGAAACTAATAAAAGAAAATAAAACATTTCGATGCGTAAATAATCACTCTTTTGATTGTGCAAAACAAGGCTATGTGAACTTATCTCGTAAACAGACAAAGAATCATGGGGACAATGCTTTAATGGTCAAAGCGCGCACGGATTTTTTGGAAAAAGATTATTATGATTTTATGCGTCAATATGTAAAGAAAAAGGTAAAAGGAAATGTGTATTTGGATGCTGGCTGCGGTCAAGGCTATTACACAAAAGAGATTGGTGCAAACTTCGAACAGAGTTATGGCATCGATTTAAGTAAGGAAGCGATACTTCATGCATCTAAACAAGATAAACATACACAATATATTGTGGGGAGTTTATTTGATATGCCTTTTTCAGACGAGAGTATAGATTGTGTTACCAGTATTTTTGTGCCTTTAGGCCAAGATGAAATCTATCGTATTCTAAAAGAAAATGGATATTGGATTGTAGTGGGTCCGGGTCCTAAGCATTGTTTTGAATTAAAAGAAGTATTGTATGACACACCCTACGAAAATGAAATGCCAGAAATACAAGAACAATATGAATTGATGAGTCAAGATATCATTCAAGAAACAAAGATGGTGGATGATGTATGGTCTTTACTGGAAATGACACCATATCGATATAAAACAAGTCAAGCTGGTCTTGATCGTGTAAAAGAATTAGAAAGGTTAGAGGTTACGTTTGAATTTGTCGTAACTGTGTACAAAAAAATATGAAAACAACAATAAAAAAATGGGGAATCAATGGTGAAGGGATTGCGTTCCATGAAGGAAAGCCTGTATTTATTGAAAATGCCATTCCTGAAGAAGTAATCGAATTTGATATTAAAAGTGATGAAAATACATACTTGATTGGTGAAATGACTCGTTTGGTAGAACAGAGTTCAAAGCGTCGTTATCCTTTATGTCCGATTTGGAAAGAGTGTGGTGGATGTGCCTTGATGCACGTGAAATATCCGGCTCAATGTAAGATGAAAGAGGGAAATTTAAAGGAGACATTAATTAAGTATGCAGATTATAATGGTCGTATATTACCAATCATAAAGAATCCGGAACCATTATCTTATCGTAATAGTTGTAAACTTCCTTTTGGTGAAGAATATGGTGAATTATATACTGGAATGTATGAGCGTGACACAAATCATTTTCAAAAGATGGAAAGATGTTATGTACACTCAAAACTTTTAGAACAGACGCGTCAGGCTGTTTTAAAAATCATGAATGAACACCATTTAAAAATGTATGATGATAAAAAGAAAACAGGTTATCGTACGTTGGTCATGAAGGAATTTGATTCTAAGATTCAAATTATTTTTGTGACAGGAAAAGAAGATTTAAGTGAAGAATTTATTCATGACGTAACTCAATTAGAGGGTGTTGTTTCGATTTGGCAAAGTGTAAAAACAGAAACAAAACGCGAAGTATTTGGAGATATGCGTTTTATTTGGGGAGAAGAAAAGATGCATCTTCAATTAGAAGATATTCAACTTTCTTTACTTCCAAGATCTTTCTTCCAGTTAAATACGAAACAATCTGTGAATCTTTATAATGTGGTTAAAGATTGGATGCCAAGATCAAAGACTACGGTTGAAGCTTATAGTGGAATTGGTGCCATCAGTTTATTTGTGAAAGATAAGGCGCAAGAAATTATTGGCGTTGAATCCATTCAGGATGCGGTTGATAATGCCAATGAAAATGCGATGTTAAATCATGCAGACAATGTATCTTTCATTTGTGAAGATGCGGGTAGTGCTTTAGCACACTTAGTGCAAGAAAAAGATGTGGATACATTGGTTGTGGATCCGCCTCGTTCTGGTTTGGATGATACAATGAAGGAAACCATTTTAAAATCAAAGATCAAAACGATGATCTATGTATCTTGTAACCCAGCTACTTTGGCAAAAGACTTAGGTGTATTAAAGAAAGAATATCGTATTGTCAAGATTCAACCAGTCGATATGTTTAGTCAAACTCCACATGTAGAAAGTGTTACGCTACTTGTTCGCAATGATGACTATAGACCAAGACGTCGCTTTGATGATCGCAAAGATCGTGATTATAAGCCAAGACGTAGATTCGATGATAAAAAAGGTGGAGAATTCAAACCAAAAAGTCGCTATGATGGCAATAAGTCAAGACGTCGATTCGATGATCGAAAAGATGGTGACTTCAAGCCAAGATGTCGTTTTGATGAGGATAAGCCTAGACGCAGATTCAATGATGATGATAAGCCTAGACGTAGATTTGATGATCGGAAAGACGGTGACTATAAACCAAGAAGACGTTTTAATGATGATAAACCAAAACGTAGATATGGTAAATAAAAACATGGGATTTCAGGCATATGAACTGAAGTCCTTTTCTTATTTGCGTATAATAAAGTTGGTGAAAGGTAAAGAAATATATGATTAAAAAACTATTAACAATCATCCTTACAATATGTATGACATTTGGTTTGAGTGGATGTCAATCAAGTTTTGTTACATATTCAAATTTAGTCGATGAAAAGACACGAAATGAAGTGGCAGATTTAATGATTCAAAATAAATTGCTTAAAAAAGATGTAAAGAAAGTCATGGACTGGGTGAATGAATTTAATTCGATTTCGAAAGAGTATTCATATAAGAAAGGTTTTGTTCGCTTACCAAAAGACGGCGTAAATTATGATACGTTGTATTTGGATGATACAGCTAAATCGTATGCTTATTTAAATTGGTTAAATTGTCGTTTAACTGCCTTTTCATTGATTCAAAATGTAGTTGAAACATCAAAAGATGAGGATTCAAATGATACTTGGCTAATGTTTGATGTAGAGGCATTGAATACGGTTGAACAATTTAAGACATGTGAAGAAAAGAAAAAGGATTTTGTCACACTGTTTCATTCCATTGATGTATCTGATGAAGATACATTAAGGAAACAAGAAGCTAAAATTGTGGAGACTTTAAAATCAAGACACATCCAATTAAAAACCGATACCATTTCGATTGTAAGCGTATATTTACATGTTCCTGAAGAAAATATTCGTTTTGCAGGTCATACAGGACTACTTGTGAATACAGAAGATGGATACTTATATTTTGAAAAATATAGTAATATTGCACCTTTTCAAGCAACAAAATTCCAAAATAAAAAACAAGTAAAGGAATACTTATTATCGCGCCCTGACTTGTATGGAGATGGCAGTGAACTTGATCCGATTGTGACAATCAATGATGAAATATTAAGATAAATTGTTAAGTAATCCTAACTAAAAAAGTTCACAAATTAACTAAACAGATGGTTTTATGTTAACAAATGCGTTATAATGATGGTAACGCATTCTTTTTATTTTTTAATTCATAATAATAAACATAAGAAAAGGGATAGGCTTTTTATGTCTATTTGTGAATAAAATAATAAGAATCTATGAGGAGGAGTTTAGAAAATGAATAATTTTCCACATTTATTTGAACCAATTGAAATTGGAAAAACAACTGTAAAAAACCGTATTTTTATGCCACCTATTTCAACGAACATGGCCGATAAAGGATATGTTACAGATGATTTAGTAGCACACTATTCTGCACGTGCAAAAGGTGGAGTTGGACTTATCGTTACTGAAGTTGTAACTGTAGAACCAACGTATGTATATCTTCCAGGAGATATGTCAATTTATGATGATAGTTTTATTCCAGGATGGAAAAAATTGGTGGATGGCGTACACCAATATGGAACAAAAATTTTAGCACAATTGTTCCACCCAGCTTATATGGCATTCCCAGTTCCAGGAACACCTCAATTAATTGCACCAAGCTGTGTGGGTCCTTATTATGCACAAAGTGCACCAAGACCTGCAACAATTGAAGAATTACACACAATCGTTGATCAATTTGGTCAAGCGGCTCACCGTGTTCAGATTGCCGGTGGTGATGGTGTTGAAATTCAATGTGCTCATGCCCACGGATTATTAGGTGGTTTCTTAACGCCTTTATATAATAAACGTACGGACGAATATGGTGGAAATATTGATGGACGTTTACGCTTATGTTTAGAAGTTATCGCATCTGTTCGTAAATACTGTGGAGATGACTTCATTATTGATGTTCGTATTAGTGGTGATGAATATAGTGAAGGTGGATTGACATTAAATGATCAAATCTATGTTTGTAAGCAACTAGAAAAAGCTGGAGTTGACTTTATTCACGTATCTGGTGGTAACACAATCAAACGTGGATCAAGTATGCCTGCACCAGGTACAAGTCCAGCACCTCACGCTCACTCAAGTGAAGAAATCAAAAAGCATGTAAATATCCCAGTTGCCACTGTAGCACGTATTAATGAACCTTGGATGGCTGAAGAATTAATCGCCAATGAAAAATGTGATATGTGTATGATTGGTCGCCCAAACTTATGTGATAGTGAATTTGCGAATAAGGCATTTGAAGGTAAAGTAGACGATATTCGTCCATGTATTGGATGTGGTCGTTGTTTAACAGGTATCATGATGGGTAAACGTATTGGATGTACTGTAAATCCAAGTGTGGAAGATGATACAATTGCACCAGCTGAAACAAAGAAAAAAGTATTAGTCATCGGTGGTGGTCCTGCTGGTATGGAAGCCGCATATGTTGCCAAAAAACGTGGACACGAAGTTGTTCTTTGTGAAAAATCAAATGAACTTGGTGGACAATTAAGACTTGCGGCGGTTCCAATTGCGAAACAAGAATTGTGTAAAGTTATTAAATTTATGATTCGTCGTTTAGATCATGAAGGTATTGAAGTTCGTTTAAATACAGAAGTCACAAAAGAAATGCTTGAAAATGAATTTAAAGATTACGAAATCGTATGTTCAAGTGGAGCTACTCCAAAAGAAATTCCTCCATTCAAAGTATTTAAAAATTGGATGACTGCAGACGATGTATTATCTGGAAAGAAATATCCAGGACGTAATATTGTTGTATTAGGTGGTGGAAGTGTTGGATGTGAAACAGCCGATTATTTAGCACCATTAATCAATGACTTATTCCCAATGAATCGTAAGATTACATTATTAGAAATGACAAATAACTTAATGCCTGGTGAAGGTGGAGCTGCAAAATCTAGATTGACACAAAGATTGATGCAGAAAGGTGTTCGCATCGAATTGAACGCACAAGTAACAAGTGTGGATGAAAATACAATTACGTATGTAAAAGAGGGTGTTGAACACAAGCTTACAGAAGCGGATACTTTAATTTTCGCAGTCGGTTATGCACCTAAGAAAGTGGAAGTGGAGGCTGAAAATGTACACTACATTGGTGATTGTGAAAAAGTAGGAACTTTAAAAGATGCGATCACAAATGCGCATGAAATCGCAAAAAATATATAGGAGAAAATATGACAAGTAAATTATTACAACCAATTCAAGTTGGTAACTTAACTTTTAAAAATAGAATTATGTTTCCCCCTTTGACAACAGGATATGAAGAAAGAGATGGATCAATTGGTCCTCGTTCATTAGCTTTCTATACAAGACTTGCCAAAGGTGGATGTTCCTATATTGTTATTGGTGATGTGGCTCCTGTTCGTACGGCAAGTCCAACACCAAAATTATATGATGAATCACAAATTGAAATGTATAAAAAATTGGCAGATGCCTTACATGAATACGATTGTAAAGTCGCTTTACAATTGTTCCACCCAGAATATGATGTTCAAGGTGTAGGAAAAATGATCATGGAAGCTGGTATTGCTGGTCAATTGGCGGCAAAAGCAAAGGCTGCAAATGATTTAGAAGAGGCTGAAAAACAACAAAAAATCTGTGACGAATTGACAAAGGGTGCCTACGCAAAATTACATCATGATATGCAGCACTTTGTGACTGAAGCAAGTGTTGAACAATTAACAGCCATCAAAAATAGCATTGCCCAATGTGCTAGAAAAGCACAAAAAGCTGGTATTGATGCGATTGAAATTCATGGGGACCGTTTACTTGGTTCATTATGTTCAACTTTATTAAATCATCGTACAGATAATTATGGTGGTAGCTTAGAAAATCGTACTCGTTATGCATTAGAAGTTTTACAAGCGATTAAGGAAGCGGCTCCATCCATGATGGTCGAATATAAACTTCCAATCATTACAGTCAATCCAGATGGATCTTTACGTGGTAAAGGTGGTTTATTGGAAGATGAAGCGGTTGAATTCGCAAAAATGTTAGATGCATCAGGCATTGATATGATTCAAGTGGCTCAAGCTAACCACACAGGAAATATGGGCGATACAATTCCTCCTATGGGTGCGGTTCCATACAACTGGACTTTAGGTGCTTGTGAAAAAGTAAAGGCTGTTGTTTCTTGTCCTGTGGCAACAGTGGGTCGTGTTGTCAGTGTGGAAGCTGGTGAAAAGATTCTAGAAGATGGTACAGCTGACATGATTGGCTATGGAAGAAGTTTATTAACAGATCCAGATATTGCCAATAAAGTGGAAACAGGTGAATGCATTCGTGAATGCTTGAACTGTAATAAAGGTTGTGTAGATGCCATCCAATCTCGTCGTTACTTAAGCTGTGTTTTAAATGCTGAAAATGGAGATGAAGAAACAATCTTCATTAAACCATGTACAGAAACTAAGAATGTTGCCGTAGTTGGTGCAGGTCTTGCCGGATTAGAAGCAGCTCGTGTAGCATATAAACGTGGACATACAGTGACAGTGTTTGAAAAATCAGATCGTTTAGGTGGACAAATCAATATCGCATCAGTTCCACCTAGAAAAGATGAAATTTTACGTTCGGTTCAATACTACGAAAAATTCTTACCTGGTAAAGTAGACATTCAATTAAACCACGAACCAACAATGGAAGAATTGAATGGATTTGATCATGTGATCTTGGCCATTGGGGCTCACAATATGGATCTTCCTATGCCTGTAGAAAATTCAAATGTAGTATCAAGTTGGGATATCTTGAATGGTCAAGAAGTATCCGATAAATGTGTAGTCTTAGGTGGAGGCTTAGTAGGTGCTGAAACCGCTGAATATTTGGCAAATAAAGGTCTAGAAGTTTCAATTGTAGAAATGATGGATAAAATTGCGGCACAAGAATCTGAAACCGTATTGCCATTGATGGAAGCTGATTTTAAAGAACACAATGTTCAAAAATTTGTGAATACACGTGTTAGTGAAATTAAAGATAATGTCATCTATGCAGTGAATACAAAAGATGAAACAAATGTTGAAATTGCTTCAGATACAATTGTAAATGCATTGGGTTCTAAAAAGAATGTATTTGATGATAGTAAGTTAACAGTTCCATTTACTTATGTAGGTGACTGCAGTGGTGAAAGAACAGCAGATATCGCAAGTGCAATTCGTACAGGATATAAGGCTGCCAATGAAATCTAAGAGGGTGTGAAAACACCTTCTTTTTTTTGCACAAAAAATGACCGTAGTTCATAAATGTATAAATTATATATAATATATATCTCAAAACGGTATAAAAATAATGACCATAGCTCATAAATTTTTACATATTTGAAAATTTGTCTATTAAAAACTCATTTTTAAAGAACTAGAATGAAATTATAAATGAAACCGGAGGAATCGTTATGAATTTTAGTTCTTTACAGAGTAGTGTTCAAAAGTTTGGTATGAATCAAGCTTTGAAGTATTTGGAGAAGGATCCAGAAACAAACATTCCTAAATTAATGAATTTAGTAGATAAGGTTATGCCTGAAGGTTGGTATGGTTCACAGCGTAAAGTGATTCGTGAACAAATTGATGAAAAAGGTGTTTGGTATGACTACATTTTAAAGTTGTATGATTTAGATGCAGATGTTCGGCAGACTGTATTTAAAAACTTTATTTTTAATGCGTCTTTAAATGGTAGTACAAAACAAGAGGAATTGTCAGAAAAATATAATTGTAATATTCCTTGGGCTGTATTATTAGATCCAACATCTGCATGTAATTTGCATTGTACAGGTTGTTGGGCTGCTGAATATGGTCATCAATTAAATTTATCTTTAGACGATATTGATTCAATTATCCGTCAAGGAAAAGAATTAGGAACTTACATGTATATTTATACGGGTGGAGAACCTTTAACACGTAAAAAAGATGTGATTAAAATTTGTGAAATGCACCCCGATTGTGCCTTCTTATCTTTCACAAATGGTACATTGATCGATGAAGAATTCTGTCAGGATATGTTGCGAGTTAAAAACTTTGTGCCAGCCATTAGTTTGGAAGGTTTTGAAACAGCCAATGATTCTAGACGTGGTGAAGGTTGTTACAATTCTGTAAAACGTGCCATGGAATTATTAAAGAAACACAAATTGCCTTTTGGAATTAGTACTTGTTATACAAGTGCAAACTATAAAGATATCGCAAGTGATGAATTCTTTGATTTAATGATTGATTCAGGTGCTTTATTCTGCTGGTTCTTCCACTATATGCCAGTAGGAAATGGGGCTGTGAAAGAATTGCTTCCAACACCAGAACAAAGAGCGTATGTTTATCATCAGATTCGTAAGTTCAGAAGTGAAAAACCAATTTTCACTATGGATTTCCAAAATGATGCGCAATATGTGGGTGGATGTATTGCTGGAGGAAGAAGATATCTTCATATCAATGCCAAAGGGGATGTAGAACCATGTGTATTTATTCATTATTCAAACTGTAATATTCATGATACGACATTACTTGATGCACTAAGATCTCCATTGTTCCAGGCTTATCATGATAATCAACCATTTAATGAAAATATGTTAAGACCTTGTCCAATGTTAGAAAATGCGGGACGCATTCAAGAGTTGGTTAAACAAAGTAAAGCAGTCAATACAGATTATGAATCATTAGAAGATGTGGATCACTTATTAGAAAAGACAGTTCCATATGCAAAAAATTGGAAGCCAATGGCTGACAAGCTTTGGAATGAACAAAAGAAGTAGACAAAGAAAAAAATAAGTTTAAAATTTTCAGCTAAGAAGGAGGGATGTTATGAAGAAGAATAATAAGCGTTTTTCGGGAATATCCAAACTTCCAAATGGAAATACTTCAAATAAAGTTGTTCCTGGGTGTATTGTCCTGGAAGGAGGTGCCTTTCGAGGATTATATACATCAGGAGTATTAGATGCTTTAATGCAGTTTGAAATCAATATGCAGTGTACAGTAGGTACAAGTGCAGGGGCACTAAACGGATTTAACTATGTAGCTGGTCAAATTGGTCGTAGTGCTAGAATTAATTTAGGGTATCGTCATGATTCTCGATATGTTGGTTTAGAAGCTTTTAAAAACAACAAAGGAATCATTGGATTTGATTTTTTGATGAAAGGAACTCAATATTTTGATCCATTAAATATGCCTCGTTTTATGAATCCAACGCGTGATTTTATTGCGGTATGTACGAATTGTAAAACGGGAAGACCCGAATATTTTAGTAAGAATAAAACGCAAGATATTTTTAAAGCCGTACAAGCCAGTGCAACCATGCCTTATGTTTCAAAGATGGTTGAAATTGAAGATGGTTTATATTTAGATGGTGGCTGCAGTGATAAGATAGCGTATCAATGGGCGTTGGATCATGATTTTGAAAAGATTATTGTCGTTCGTACACGTCAAAGAGAATATCGTAAAAGTGAAGTAAATCCTTTAGTTCAAAAAATGACGAAAAGATTGTATGCAGGCTATCCAGCTTTAGAAAAGAAGCTAGAATCAATGAATAGTGACTACAATAAACAGTGTGATGAATTAGCAAGACTTGAAAATGAGGGAAGAATCTTTACGATTGCCCCAAGCAAACCTGTGAATGTATCGCGTGTAGAGGGAGATGTGGATAAACTCGCTGATCTTTACTACATGGGATATTTGGATGGTTTGAATCAGATTCAAAGAATCAAAGAATATTTAGAAATTGATTAAGAGGCCATGCCTCTTTTTCATTTTGTGTTAGAATAAGTGTAGGTGATTTTTATGGTACAAGAAAGACAACAAGAAATCGTAAATGAATTATTAAACTATATGGATACATTAGAAGATGGTAGCGAAGTAAGTACTTGGGATTTAATGGATGAAGTATTTAACTATCAACGTTTCAATGATGGATATTGTTTTAATGATTTTAAAATTAGCGAAGAAGAATTTATTTCGTTAGATTCACTATTAAAGGAAAGTGCAATGAAAGAGGGATTCTTTATTGATGATTCAATCTATCAAGATGTGATTGGGGCTTTTCCTTTTAGTTTGACATTTGTAGTAAGGAAATAGGTATGGAAAAATTAGAAACATTGATTCAAGAATTATATCAAGAAGGAACTCGTGAAAAGAATATGGAGGTTCTTTCGCAGATTCGTAAACTGGCAAAAGAAGAAAAACAATTTATTATTCCTGTTGGCGATGCAAAGGGTGAAAAGGTCTATCGAAGATTATCTTTAGATGATGGACAAGATGTATTTGTCGCTTTTACGACGCAGGCTCAAGTGGATTTGGGTCAGGCTACAGAAACATTAAATCAAAGTGTGATGGATGTACTCCATATGGTGCATGATACACAAGGTGTAAGCGGAGTTGTATTAAATCCTTGGAAAGATTCGTATTTTTTACCGAAACTTTTAATTGAAATGATTTTAGACAATAAGAATTTAGAGAGTGAAATCAAAGTAGTAAAAGGAGATATCACTACTTTTGATGGAGATTGTATTGTCAATGCAGCGAATGAATCGCTTTTGGGTGGCGGCGGTGTAGATGATGCTATTCATAGAGCGGCCGGTCCCATGTTACTTGAAGAGTGTAAATTATTAAATGGCTGTCAAACAGGACAGGCTAAGATTACTAAAGGGTATGATTTAAAGGCAAAGTATGTAATTCATACTGTGGGTCCGGTGTATTCAGGTAAACATGAAGATGAGCATATGTTAAGAGATTGTTATTGGAATAGCTTAACGTTAGCTCGTAAGTATGATATTCATACAATCGCATTTCCAGCTATTTCATGTGGCGTTTATGGCTATCCAGTAGAAAAGGCAGTGCCCCTTGTATTAAAGACGATTGCGGATTGGTTGGATGCGAATAGTGATTATACAATGAAAATCAGTTTGTATTGTTTTGATGAAGAAACGACAAAGGAATATCAGAAATATACATCGTATCAGGGAGAGTAGTCTTCCTGATTTTTTTGTTAACTATTTAGAAAATTTTCTAAATAGAGTTGAAATAATATTTAAAAGGTATATAATCTATTTAGAAATATTTCTAAATATGTGGTGATACTTTGTTTGAAAAAACATTTAAAGCGCTAGGTGCGCCAGTTAGAAGAGACATATTGAACTTATTAAAAAAAGGCAAGATGTCAGCTGGAGATATTGCGAGTCATTTTGATATGTCTCAGGCAACCGTTTCCTATCACTTATCCTTATTAAAGGATGCAGGTTTGATTTGTGAAGAGAAGGATAAAAATTTTATCTTTTATCAAATCAACGCATCTGTTTTTGAGGAGATGTTGTGTTATTTTAAATCTTTTATTGGAGGGAATGAAGATGTTGAAAAATAAATGGTTTATGTTTAGTTTAGCTTTGTTTGTGATTCCATTCGCATTGAATCTAGTTTTCTATAATCAACTTCCAGATGTTGTGCCAACCCATTTTGATGTGAATGGTCAAGTCGATGGTACAATGCCTAAGTTTATGGGTTTATTTGGTATGTTATTCTTGTGTTTGGCAATCCATGTATTTACGTGTTTTGTGAGTGTAAAAGATCCAAAGCGAAATAATATTCCAGATTTTATGATGAATATTTTATTTATGATTTGTCCGGTTATATGCATTGTGACAAGTATGACAATTATTTATTTTGGATTGGGATATTCGTTTGATGTAAGTTTTGTGATGAATATTTTAGTTGGTGTATTACTTATTGCTTCCTCCCCAAGTAGGTTTCCTACTCTCCCTCCACCAAGCAAACATGGCGTTTGACTTTTCAAATTGGCGTTTGACTTTTCAAACTAGGATTTGATTAAACCCTTTATTTTGTTCAGCGATGACACCTAGTACATGATGCAATCATACCAACTTGATATAACACATTCATGTACCCTTCCCCTCCGGAGTGCCGGACATTCCGGAACCTTCTAGAACATTCCCGATGAAAACACCGGAACCATTCTCCAACCCCGAAACAGGACTTTCCTTATATGAATCTTATTCTCCGGACCATTCCGGATCTCCTCGTGATATCCCGGATCCCATCCGAGACTCCGAACAACATTCGGTCTCTTACTCATCATTCCATAACTACTCAACAACATCGAATCCTTAAGTGTGTCTCCCTACGGTTCGTGAATTATGCGGACATGATCGAGACACTTCTCCGAACAATAACCAATAGAGGAATCTGGAAATTCATATGGCTCCCACATATTTCTACGATTACTTTGCGATCGAATGAACCACTTACATACGATACCAATTTCCCTTTGTCTCACGATAGTTTACTTATCCGAGGTTATGATCGTCGGTATCTCTGCATACCTAGTTCAACCTCGTTACTGATAAGTACTCTTTTCTCGTTCCCGTGATATGTGATCCCTTGTGAGCCAGTCACATGCTTGCAAGCTAATTGGATGACATTCCACCGAGAGGGCCCAGAGTATATCTATCCGTCATATGGATGGACAAATCCCACTCTTGATCCATGTGCCTCAACCCATACTTTCCGAACACTCAATGCCACCTTTATAGCCACCCAGTTACGGTGTGGTGTTTGATGTCATCAAAGCATCCATCCGGTAAAGGTGATATGCATGATCTCATGGTCGAAGGAATTAGGTTACTATGTATCAGAAAGCATATAGCAATTGAACTATTGAAATGACTTGATCTTTATGCTACGCTTATCTATAGGAGTATGTCCATCATACCATTCTCCTAACGATATGATCTTGTTGTTAATAACATCTCAATGTTCATGATAGGGAAACCACAATCATCCATTAACCAACAAGTGGAGAGGAACGGTAGCGGGAATGGG
>OKRY01000068.1_pt1 | contig 58768 bp, 53 predicted proteins | sample 1601121 | NCBI WGS metagenome assembly OKRY01 (sample SAMEA3541546, study PRJEB24748) | human gut metagenome | biome: human gut; feature: human-associated habitat; material: faeces | place: China | collected 2012
TAAGCTGACTTTGATGAGAATATTATTAAGTACATTTGTAATATATATCATACAGGAGGACGTAAGATGAGTGAGGTAGAAAAGTATATCAAGAGTATTCCTGATTTTCCACAGCCGGGAATCATATTCAGGGATGTGACAAGTGTAACTGAGGATCCTGAGGGCATGAAGCTGGCCATCGATGAGATGGATAAGCTGCTGGAGGGAGTAGATTACGATGTCATCGCCGGAGCAGAGTCCAGAGGATTTATATTTGGAGCACCGCTGGCCTACAAGAACGGCAAAGGACTTGTTCTCGTGAGAAAGAAGGGCAAGCTTCCGAGAGAGACCGTGGAGATGTCTTACGATCTTGAGTATGGACAGGCTACTATAGAGATACATAAGGATTCCATCAAGCCGGGTGAGAAGGTTGTGCTGGTGGATGATCTTATTGCAACAGGTGGAACCATAGAGGCTGCGGCTAAACTTATAGAGAGCCTTGGCGGAATCGTGGTCAAGATGGTATTCCTCATAGAGCTGACAGACTTGAAGGGAAGAGAGAGACTTTCCAAATATGACGTGGCTTCAGTAGTACAGTTTGGGGGAGAATGATCAGGGCAGAATAAAACAGGAAGTGTGGTGAGCATATGGGAGAGACATTGGATAAGACACAGGACAATATAATAGCTCAGGAGACAAAGAGGGCTGCGGAAGCAGGTGTTATCACCTCGGAGCAGGCCACGAAGGATGGAATAGCAGCCATCGAGAAGGCTCTTGCGTCTGGCAAGAATGTTCCTCAGAATGAACTTATAAAGCTGGAGGAGCAGGCGAATAAGCAGATGAAGGCGAAGAGAGAGATAGATCTGTCCACACCGGCAGATTTTACACCGCCGGAGGAATTGTATAAGGAGCTTATCTCAAGGATACTCACATATCACCCATCTGCCGACATCACTATGATAGAGAAGGCATATAAGGTGGCGGACACTGCCCACAAGGGACAGCTCAGAAAGTCCGGGGAGCCTTATATCATGCACCCTCTGAATGTGGCCATAATCCTGGCAGAGCTTGAGCTCGACAAGGAGACGATAGTGGCAGGGATACTCCACGATGTCGTTGAGGATACAGTCATGACATCTGAGGAGATAGCAGCGGAGTTCTCCGAGGAGGTTGCTTTCCTTGTGGATGGAGTTACGAAGCTGACACAGCTCAAGATGACCACGGACAAGATAGAGGTTCAGGCGGAGAATCTGCGTAAGATGTTCCTCTCCATGGCGAAGGATATCAGAGTCATACTGATAAAGCTGGCGGACAGACTCCACAATCTGAGAACCCTCCAGTATCAGTCACCGGAGAAGCAGATAGAGAAGGCCAGAGAGACCATGGATATATATGCGCCTATCGCACACAGACTTGGTATCAGCAAGATCAAGGTCGAGCTGGATGACCTGTCCATGATGTACCTCATGCCGGATGTGTACAAGGATCTCAAGGCGCAGATAGATGAGAAGCTTACCGAGAGGGATGCTTATATCAAGAGGGTCGTTGCCGATGTCAAGAAGCATATCGATAATGCCGGACTTGAGGCTGAGATAGACGGAAGAGTAAAGCATTTCTTCAGTATATATAAGAAGATGAAGAACCAGAACAAGACTCTGGATCAGATATACGATATATTTGCGGTACGTATCAAGGTGAATACGGTCAGGGACTGTTACTCAGCACTGGGTATCATTCATGAGATGTACAAGCCTATTCCGGGAAGATTCAAGGACTACATAGCCATGCCTAAGTCCAACATGTACCAGTCCCTTCACACCACACTGATCGGACCTGAGGGACAGCCATTTGAGATACAGATAAGAACCTACGAGATGCACAGAACGGCTGAGTATGGTATCGCTGCGCACTGGAAGTACAAGGAGAACATAACCGGTACGGTCATGCAGAAGGAGGAGGAAAAGCTCTCCTGGCTCCGTCAGATCCTTGAGTGGCAGAGGGATACCGATGACAACAAGGAGTTCATGAGCTTTGTCAAGACTGACCTTGATCTCTTTGCTGAACAGGTATACTGCTTTACTCCTGCCGGAGATGTTAAGAACCTTCCTAGCGGATCCACACCTATAGATTTTGCCTATGCCATTCACACGGCGGTGGGCAACAAGATGGTCGGTGCAAGGATCAACGGACGACAGGTTCCTATAGATACCAAGCTTAACAACGGAGATCGTGTGGAGATCATAACCTCACAGAACTCCACAGGACCAAGCCGTGACTGGCTGAATATAGTCAAAAGTACACAGGCGAGGACAAAGATCAACCAGTGGTTTAAGCATCAGCTCAAGGATGAGAATATCAGCCGCGGAAGAGAGCTCATACTGAACTACTGCAAATCAAAGGGAATAGACTACTCCATGTATTCAAAGCCTGAGTATCAGGAGAAGATATACAAGAAGTACAATTTCCAGGATTGGGATTCCATAGTTGCCGCCGTTGGACATGGCGGAATCAAGGAAGGTCAGATAGTAAACCGTCTGATTGATGAGTACAACAAGGAGCACAAGCCACAGACTGCCACGAACGCTGAGGTTCTGGACGAGTATTCGGTGAAGAAGAACCATGGCAACCATACCGGCAAGGGTGGAATAATCGTAAACGGCATAGATGACGTTGCCGTGAGATTCTCCAAGTGCTGTTCACCTGTTCCGGGGGATGAGATCATAGGATTTATCACCAGAGGACGAGGTGTGTCCATACACCGTACCGACTGTGTAAATGTGTTGTGCATGAGCGAGGCGGACAGAGCCAGAGTCATCGAGGCTGAGTGGAAGGATGACGCTGTTGCATCGAACACATACATGACCGAGATAAATATATATGCAGATGACAGAAACGGCATATTATTTGACATAACCAAGATCCTCAGCGAGGCAAATATAAACGTAAACAGTATCAACAGCCGTACAAGCAAGCAGGGCAAGGCTACGATCACGATCTCATTTGCAATCAAGTCGAAGGAACAGTTGAATACGATAATTGCCAAGATAAGGAATGTTGATAATATAATTGATATAGAGAGAACTACGGGCTGATGGCCGGAAAGGTTTATATGGCGGAATTAAAAGTTATCAGAAGTGAGCTGGGAGGATTCCAGACGAATTGTTATATAGTGGCAAATGAGCAGACCGGGGAGGCGATAGTCATTGATCCTTCATGGAATGCGAATTATATATACAACACACTGAAGAAGAATGAGTATACCTGCGTTGGCATTTATCTCACTCACGGTCATGTGGATCACATGGCGGCGATGGGAGATCTGAAGAAGCTCACAGGTGCGGATACATATGCTTCGGAGGACGAGAAGGAAGTTCTCGGCAACAGCAGGGTGAACCTGTCGGCGATGATGACCAGTGTATTTGAAAAGGTGATAGAGACTGAGACGGATCACTATCTGAGCGACGGCAGTGTGAAGAAGCTGCTTGGCACTGAGATGAGATGCATCAGTGTGTCGGGACATACCAGAGGCGGAATGTGCTATTACTTCGAGTCAGAGAATATACTGTTCTCAGGGGATACGCTGTTCAAATACAGTGTGGGAAGATCGGATTTCCCTACAGGTGATGAGCATGCGCTGCTCGAGAACATAAGAGAGAAGCTGTTTGTGCTTCCTGATGATACCGTGGTGTACCCTGGACACGGGGAGACAACACTTATAAGAAAAGAGAAGAAGATGAATCCGTTCTTCTGATGGGCGGATCATGGTGGAAATATGATATTACTGATACAGAATATAGAAGATTACAACAATGATCTCCGGGTGAGTCTCCAGGCCTTCTACGGCGGTGAAAGAATAGTGGTTCCGGAGATATTTGACAAAAAGCCGGAGCTTAAGGCGGAGATAGACAAGGCGCTTGTGGCGGATATAGATGACAATAGAATAAATATAGAGCTGTATTCTGTAGCAGACGGAGGAGAGCGGACTTTGGCGTGCAGCACACAGATTCCTGTGGATGGCGACTGCCGGGATAAGAGTGCCGTGAGGAATCCGTTAAAGCTGGCGATATACAACATGCTTTCGGAGTATACAGACCGCAGACTTCCGTGGGGCTCCCTGACGGGTATCAGACCTACGAAGATAGCTGTGTCTTATATGGAAGCAGGGATGACCTCAGAGGATATAATAGGAAACTACCAGGAGATATATGGAACCTCCCGTGAGAAAGCCGAGCTGGCAGTGGCGGTGGCTGACAGGGAGAAAAAAATCATAGACTCTGTGGCGGAGGAGGACGAATACTGTCTGTATATAGGCATACCGTTCTGTCCGACAAGATGTTTGTACTGTTCATTTACCTCATATCCGATCGCGGTATATAAGAATAAGGTGGGTGCATATCTGGACGCAGTAGAGAAAGAGATGGCATACGTTGCGGAGGCATATTCCGGAAAACGGCTTATATCAATATATGTGGGAGGCGGAACGCCGTCATCCATATCTGCGGAGCATATGGACAGACTCTGCAGCATGATAGAGAAGTCATTTGACCTGTCACAGGTGAGGGAGTTCACCATAGAAGCGGGCAGACCGGACAGTACCACATTTGACAAGCTTGAGGTCATGAAGCGCCACGGAGTGACGCGTATAAGCATAAATCCACAGACCATGAACGAGGAGACATTAAGGACCATAGGCAGGGCACATACGCCGGAGCAGACGGTCATAGCCATGGAGAATGCCCGGAGAGCGGGCTTTGACAACATCAACATGGATCTGATAGTGGGACTTCCGGGAGAGGACACGGACAGTGTGGAGAACACGCTGAGACAGGTGAAGGAGCTTTCCCCTGAAAGTCTGACGGTTCACACCCTTGCCATCAAGAGGGCGGCGAATCTGAACATAGAGATGGACAAATACCGTGACACCCTGAAGTCGGATATAGACAGCCAGCTTGGTGCTGTTACGAGGGCGGCGGCTGAGATGGGGCTTGATCCATACTATCTGTACAGACAGAAGAACATGACCGGCAATCTGGAGAACGTGGGTTACTCGAAGCCGGGGCTTGAGTGCCTGTACAATATACTCATCATGGAGGAGAGGACTGACATCATCGGTCTCGGTGCCGGAAGCTCATCGAAGCTTGTGGTGAGACCAGGACATGACGGAGTGACAGAGGGGACACGTATAGACAGAATAGAGAATTGTAAGAGTGTAGACGATTATATAGCTCGAATAGATGAGATGATCGAGCGTAAGAAAGCGGGATTTATATGGGATTAGCATTGGAGAAGGATGCAGAAGAATGCTATTCAGTTGATATGAATGATGCGGTGCGCCATGGAATGTGTGTGAGTATACTGGCATCTGAGCTGGCGAGGGAGCTGGGCTGCGATGAGGAATTCATACACAAGGTTGCCGTGGCGGGAATGCTGCACGATGTGGGCAAGCTGCAGGTGAGTCCTTACATATATGGACGGCGGCAGGGTGCGATGAAGATCGAGGAGATGAGATACGTCAGGCTGCATGCCAAGCTTGGCGCGGAGATACTTAAGCGTGAGGGCTACGATCAGGACATAGTGGATATGGTGCACTATCACCATGAGAACTATGACGGCTCGGGATATCCGTACAGGATGCGGGGCGAGGAGATACCACTCGGCGCAAGACTTATCAGAGTGTGCGATGTGTTCAGTGCACTGGTCAGCGACAGACCATACAGGAAGGCATTTGACGCGGATACGGCATTTGGAATGGTGATAGATGAGGTGAGACACTTCGACATGAGGGCGTTCCTGGCGTTCCAGCGGCTGATCAACACCACAGACATCATGAACAGGGTGGATCAGGTGCTTCACGGCGATATACCAGGTCTTGACGAAAAATGAAAAAAGTGTATAGTGACATAAGGAAAGTTTTTAATTTTAGGAGGATAGCGTAAGATGGCAGAATCTATGCAGGGGCTTAAGAGAAGCCACAGATGTACAGAGGTTAGCAGTGCCAACATAGGTGAGAAAGTCACCGTGATGGGCTGGGTTCAGAAGAGCAGAAATAAAGGTGGAATAATCTTTGTAGATCTTCGAGATAGAAGTGGAATATTACAGGTTATATTTGAGGAGTCACAGTGTGGCGCAGAGTGCTTCGAGAAGGCAGGAAAGCTTCGTTCAGAGTTCGTTGCAGCCATTGAGGGAACAGTGTGCAAGCGTGCGGGTGCAGTGAATGAGAACCTTGCAACAGGAGACATCGAGGTCGTTGCAAGCAGCCTCCGTATACTGTCAGAGGCAGAGACACCTCCATTCCCTATAGAGGAGAACAGCAAGACCAAGGAGGAGATAAGGCTCAAGTACAGATATCTCGACCTCAGACGTCCAGACCTCCAGAGAAATCTTATCATGAAGAGTAAGGTAGCCACCATCGCCAGACAGTTCATGGCAGATGAGGGATTCCTTGAGATAGAGACACCTATGCTGACCAAGTCAACACCAGAGGGAGCAAGAGATTACCTTGTGCCAAGCCGTGTACACCCTGGTACATTCTACGCTCTGCCACAGTCACCACAGCTCTTCAAGCAGCTTCTTATGTGCTCTGGTTACGACAGATATTTCCAGATTGCAAGATGCTTCCGTGACGAGGATCTCCGTGCAGACAGACAGCCGGAGTTCACCCAGATGGATATGGAGCTCTCATTTGTTGACGTTGACGATGTAATCGATGTAAATGAGCGTCTTCTTGCAAAGCTCTTCAAGGAGATACTTGATCTCGACATCCAGCTTCCAATTCAGAGAATGACATGGCAGGAGGCAATGGACAGATTTGGTTCAGATAAGCCTGACCTCAGATTTGGACTCGAGCTCAAGGATGTCAGCGATGTTGTCAAGGACTGTGAGTTCGGAGTATTCACAGGTGCCCTTGCAAATGGCGGAACAGTCCGCGGTATCAATGCCGAGGGACAGGGAAGCATGCCTAGAAAGAAGATAGATGCCCTTATCGAGTATGCAAAGACATACGGCGCAAAGGGACTTGCATATATAGTTATCAACGAGGATGGAAGCTACAAGTCATCATTTGCCAAGTTCATGACAGAGGAGCAGATGAACGCCCTTGTGGCAGCCATGGATGGAAAGCCTGGCGACCTGCTTCTGTTCGCAGCGGACAAGACAAAGATCGTATGGACAGTCCTCGGCGCACTGAGATGCCATCTGGCAGAGCTCATGGGACTTGTGGACAAGAATGTATACAGATTCGTGTGGATCACAGAGTTCCCACTTCTTGAGTGGTCAGACGAGGAGAACAGATTCACAGCTATGCACCATCCATTTACCATGCCTATGGAGGAGGATCTTCAGTACATCGATTCTGATCCGGGCAGGGTTCGTGCAAAGGCTTATGATATAGTATTAAACGGAAATGAGATCGGTGGAGGTTCAGTCAGAATCCATCAGGATGACATTCAGGAGAAGATGTTTGAGTGCCTTGGCTTTACAAAGGCTCAGGCTCACGAGAGATTCGGATTCCTTCTGGATGCGTTCAAGTACGGAGTACCACCTCACGCAGGACTTGCCTATGGTCTTGACCGTCTGGTCATGCTCATGGCAAAGCAGGATTCTATCCGTGACGTAATCGCATTCCCTAAGGTAAAGGATGCATCATGTCTCATGACAAATGCGCCTGACTATGTAGACGACAAACAGCTCGCTGAGCTTGGAATCGAGGTCACACCAGAGGCTGAGGCCGAGATCGAGGCTGAGAAGAGCGCACCTGCAGACGCAGAGTAGAATGACAGAATAATATACAGAAGGACGAGCTTCTGATACGGAGGCGGGATATCAAACAGGATATCCCGCCTCTTTTTTGCGTTTACAGACATAAAGAGCAAATGGGGTACATATACTATACCAAAGTGTGTTAAGTGGCTTAAAATGACAGCCAGACACCTTAAAAAGCAAATGGTGGAGGTGATACATGTGGAAAATGAAAAAGAGTTTCTAAGAGGGAGAATGTGGGGCAGACTTACCTTCCTGCTGGTGGTTGCACTGGAGCTCATGATATTCTGCGTTGGATGTGCAAGGTTTGAGGTGTCGGACAGTGGTGAGCCGCTGCTCTATGACGTGTGCGATGAGACCATGCTGCCGGATGAACTGGTTACCATCATAGACAAAAAGAAGGAAAACCCATTTAATCTCGTATATTCAAACAGCACATATACATATATAGTCATCGCTGCGGGCATGCAGGAGAGGGATGACGTTGGGGTGACTCTGGAGGAGATGTACAAGGACGACAATGCCATTTACATCAAGGGAGTTTTAAGACAGGTGGCGACTCCGACGGATGGCGTGAAGGGAGACAATGTATCATTTCCTTATATGGTGGTCAGGATAGTGAAGATGGATCTTCCGGTTGTATTCAAGTAAAACGGTATATCATAAAAAATAAGGTGGGGAAAATATGGAGCTTACTAAGAACAGGATCACAACGACGAATCTTAAGGCGGCAAAATATGTTGAGTTTACCGTGGATGACGATTTCAATGTCCCTGATGTGAAGGGGGATATAGACAGACAGATAGCCAGCAAAGGACAGGTGACGATAGAAAACATAGACGTCATGGAGGGCAAGGCGCGCATCACAGGAACTGTGAGCTACGCCATCCTATACCAGACGGACCGGGAGGGGGATTCATTTGAGAGCCATGACGGAGAGCTGCCATTTGAGGAGACGATAAATGCGGATGAACTGTCGCTGGGAGATAAGGTTTCCGTACAGGGTGTGCTGGAGGATCTGTACGTGACCGTGATAAATTCCAGAAAATACGAGGTGAGAGGGCTTGTGGGCGTGAAGCTCTGGGCGTGCCAGCAGATCACCGCAGATGGCGCCGTGGGCATAGCAAACGGCTCTGGTATAGAGTGCATGACGGAGAAGGTAAGCTTTACAAATCTTGCGGCGTCTTCCAGAGACATAATGAAGATAAAGGAGGACATAGAGATCCCGGCAAATAAGCCGAATATCGGACGTGTGCTGTGGGATCAGGTGAGCTTCTCAGAGATAGAGAGCCGTGCCACGGACGTGGGGGTACATATAAGCGGCAAGATGGACATATTTGTCATATACAAGCCGGATGACGAGGTGGCTCCGGTGCAGTATGTCAGCGCCACGAGGGAGTTCCAGGACACTGTGAACTGCGATGGAATAGACGAGGATATGATACTGGACGATATGATAACCGCATCCCGCGGTTCGGTGTCCGTGCGTGCAAATGACGGCGGTGAGGACAGGATACTCCAGGTGGAGAGCAGCCTCAATGTGGACATCAAGGTGTACGAGGACGTGGAGGCAGACCTTCTCAAGGATATGTTCTCATATTCTGCGCAGGTCGATCCCGTCAGGAGCAGATTCAGCTACGAGAACCTTCTCATGAGAAACAATGCAAAGACGAGGGTCGTGAAGAAGGAGAGGCTCAAGAGCAGCCAGCCGTCCATTCTCCAGATCGTAAATGTGACGGGCAGTGTGGATATAGACGATGTCAGGCCGGCGGATGACGCCGTGGTCGTCGAGGGTGCTGTGAAGGCGGCAGTTCTTTATGTGTCATCGGATGACAGCAGACCTCTGTGTCAGATGGAGGTGGTAGCTCCATTTTCATACAGGGTGGAGACTGTTCCGCTCAGAACTCAGGATTCCATCAGGATTACCCCTGCACTCAATCAGATCACGGCGGCGCTGCCGGGCAATGACGAGGTGGAGATAAAAGCCATAGTGGATATGGGAATGACCATATTTACCCGGAAAGAGATAGAACTTATCGATGACATGACGGTGGCTCCGGTCGATATGAAGAAGAAAGCGGTGGCGCCAGGTATAGTGGGCTATGTTGTGCGTGATGGTGACAGCATATGGTCGATCGCAAAACAGTATTATTCCAGTCTTGATTCCATAAGAAAGCTCAACAGCCTTGAGGGGGATGACGTGAAAGCCGGTGACAGGTTGATAGTGGTCAAACGTGCGGGAAAGAATTAGCTGTTGCCCTTCCAGTGTATATCGTATTTTCCCGGTGATCTGGGATCCTGGTCGGTGACAGCGGCTTCTCTGTAATATTCTTCGTATGGAACAGGGTTGTTGGTGATTCCAAGAATGTAATCGGATGACACGTTATATAACTCGGTGAGATATATAAGGTGATGGATTGGCAGCGCGCTTGCGCCCCTTTCATAACGTGCGTACATGGTCTGTGAGGTGTTCAGATAGCGGGCAACATATTGTTGTGTAAAGTCATGATCTTCCCGCAGTCCCCGGATTCTTTCTATATACTTTTTATCCTTGCTAAATTCCATATACTGCATTCGATCACCCGCAAAAATGATAACATACGGGTTTGTGACCCCTTTAATTTTAGTAAATATGTTTACTAAACGAGATGGTAACAAAAAAGTGCAATCATAGCCGACAGCTATAATTGCACTTAAGTTTGTGTATTTCCATTAATCAGGCTTCTTTTGCCTGTTCATTGGCCTCTTTGTCGTCCTTCTCAGGGAGAAGTCTCTTGAACAGTGGAACGAGCTGTGCGGCGATGACAGCCTTAACGAGGTCGAGTGGAATGAATGCCACGAAACCTGATAAGAATGCAACCTTCCATGTGAGGTTACCGTTGAACTTCCACCAGATCATTCCCACGATATCAATGATCACGACACCTATGATCGCAACGATGGTATACTTAAGTCTCTTGTACTTTTGGCCTTTGATGAGACCGACTACGATTGATGCAATGATGAATGAGAAGGTGTATCCACCGAATACTCCGAACAGATATCCAAGGCCTGCGCCTCCACCGATGAATACAGGAACGCCGATGGCACCCATGATCATCCAAAGTGCTATTATGATCGTTGAGTCTCTGAGCTCAAATACGAGAGCTATCAGAATTATCATAAAGTTGAGTAATGTGATGTGTGCTGCGTTAGGGAGCGGTGTTGGAATGCTCAGGTAAGCGGATGCACACAGAATTGCAGTGAACATGGCCATCATGACCAGCTCTACAGTGGTAAATGCTTTTTTCATTTGTAATAATCCTCCAATGATTGTAATGCCTGTGTACAGCTTATTCACAACAAATCCAGGTAGTTTCGACGGGCTGATGACGAATACTGCCTGGATTTGTTAACCTATACACAAGGGCTATGGTTGACATTATATATACACATGAGAGGAATGTCAACCATAAATTTTGAATACAGGTTAACATTTGCAAAACACACGTTATTGTGTAAAATACTTAATATAGAATTCGAACGATATACAGAGTGTATACACAGGAGGCGGGATATGATAAAGGTCGGAATCACGGAGATCGATATTGGATACGAGGATAAGGAGTATGCCAGGGAGCACTGTCTTGAGGTCATGCAGGAGGCATATGAGAATGGCGTTGAGCTCTTGGTGTTTCCTGAGATGACGCTGACGGGATTTACCATGATGCCCGCTCGCATGTGGGAGGCGTACAGGGATGGTGAGATACCGGAGAGCGTTTCGTTTTTCATGGAGAACAGCAGGAAATACGATATGGCCATGGCATTTGGTTATATAGAAGCTTTCATGGCTGATGGAAGCGGTGAGTTTGATGAGAGCAGAAGGAAGGTATTTGAAAATAAGCTGGCGATCGTCAGCGGTGATGAGGTGATCATGGATTACGCAAAGATACATCCTTTTTCGTTCAGCGGTGAGGACAGGGTGTACCGGGCAGGCAGCCGCATTTGTCAGGCGAATGTCAAGGATCTGAGGCTGGGCGGATACATATGCTATGATCTCAGATTCCCGGAGATATTTTCGGCGGCGAGGGATTCTTACGATGCCATACTTGTGATAGCCAACTGGCCTGAGGAGAGAGTTGCCCAGTGGGAAGCGCTGCTCAGGGCGAGGGCCATTGAGAATCAGGCATATGTGATAGGCGTGAACAGAGTGGGCATGGGTAAAAGGGAGAGATATGTCCCGAGCTCACATATATATGATGTCTACGGCAACGAGATGGCGGAGAGGGTGAGCGACAGACTGCTCGTTGCGGAGCTGGATCCTGCGGTCATAGCCGGTGCCAGAAAGACATTTCCGCAGGGCAGGGACAGGAAAAATGAATTTTACATGTCAATATTATAGAATTATTTGACTGGTGTATAAAACTGGTGTTCTCTTTGGTGCTTGTAATATTTTGTCAGATGGTTTACAATGGATAGAGGCAATGAGGAGGTAAAACTTATATGAATAAGGACGATTGCATTTTTTGTAAGATAGCCAACGGTGAGATTCCATCAGCGACAGTTTATGAGGATAGTATCTGCAGAGTAATACTTGATGTGAATCCTGCTAACAAGGGCCATGCGCTTATTATCCCGAAAGAACATTTTGACAATATATACAGCATGGATGCTGAGACAGCAGCCAAGATATTTACTATAGCTACAGAGGTGGCAAAGGCACAGAAGGCTGAGCTGAATCCGGACGGACTGAATATCCTTCAGAACAACGGCGAGGCAGCAGGTCAGACTGTATTCCACTTCCATATGCACCTTGTTCCAAGATACATCAAGGACAACGTGACTATGACTTGGATACCGGGTAAGGCTGATACAGAGGAGCTGTCAGCATTGTCTAAGGCTCTCAGAAAGAGAATCTAGACGATTGAAGATAGATATATAAGGTTTTGTGAGAAGAGCAGCACATGATGAACATAAGTCATGTGCTGTTTTTTTCTGTATACAATGTCTGCAAATACAGATATAGAGTCTGGATAAGCACTTGAAGGCAGTCGTATGGCTGGTGATCAACGATGAGGAAAGGATAAATAAATGGGAGGAAATAGACTGGATGATATAAAAAAACAAAAAAGGAATATCAGGATATTCTCCTCCAATGCGCTGAAGATCATAGCCTGCGTAGGTATGCTGATTGATCATATAGGGATCGTATTTGTGGACAACAATCCGTTCATGCGCGCTGTGGGGCGTCTGGCATTTCCGATATTTGCGTTTTTACTCGTACAGGGGCTGCTGCATACATCAGATGTGAGGAGGTATCTCCTGAGACTTGGAATATTTGCGGTGGTGTCTGAGATACCATTTGATCTGGCAATGCACGATACGATCTGGTATCCGGGGGCTCAGAACATATTATTCACCCTGACAGCCGGACTGTTTGCCATATACGCCATGGATAGCCGGGGGCCAATCGGAAGATGGAAGGTCGAGATCGCACTGGCCGCAGCACTTCTGGCGGAGTTCCTGAGATTCGACTACGGCATGGCGGGAGTGGGAATCATAGTTATGTTCTATCTGATCGAGAAGGAGCGGAGTGGAGCGGATGCTTATACTCTGGCATATTTCAATAAGAAGCAGAACATTGAGATCGTGGTGCTCAGTTCGCTGGTATACATTCTCTGCCTGGGCATGAATCAGCTATACGCTCTGCTGGCGATGATACCTGTGAATATGTACAGCGGTGAGAGGGGGAGAATGAAGCTCAAGTATTTTTTCTACCTGTTTTATCCCCTGCATTTGCTGCTTATATGGGAAATCGTAAAAGGAATGTAGATGTCGAAAATCTACATTCCTCTTTTTTACTTTTGTGGATATTTTGTCTTTACGTTACTTGCCCCGCTGATATAGTCGACAGATACATTGTAATACCTAGCAAGAATAAGGAGACTGTCAACAGGAATCCGTGTTTTACCGCTTTCATAATCAGCGTAGGTACGTTGACCTACATGTAACAAATCGGCAACTTTTTGCTGTGTCAAAGAGTTGTCTTCCCTGATCTCACGTATCCTTTCGTTATAGCGCATTAGCATACCTCCTTTAGTTTACGATTAGTATAATTTGAGAAAATTTATATATTGACAAAAAGAGCCATAAACTCTAAAATAAAAATGCTAATGTAGAGTTATAAACTCTAAGACAGCGAGGGAGGTGGAGTTTATGAAAATACGTGTGGGTTTTATTATTTCGGATAAAATATATATAGAAAGACTGGTGTCAACCCTTAACAGATATTATAGTGATAAGCTTGAAATTTATTCATACACGGATGTTAAAGTGGCCAATGAAAGCGTTGAAAATCAAAGGCTTGACATAGTTATAGTGGATGAGACGTTACAGGTGAACGAATACAGAAATTGTTGCATGGCATATTTTGTAGAGTCTCCTGACATAGACAAGATAGAAGGAAAAAAAGCGATATGTAAGTTCCAGAAAGTAGAGCTTATATATAAGGATATACTTGCGTTATACTCTGAGTACAGTTCTAGAATTACCAAGCGCAAGAGAAGTGGTGAGCTTGCAGAAGTCATCACTTTTACCTCACCGGCATGCGGCAGCGGAGTGACATCCATGGCAGCGGCATTCGCCTTAAATTGTTCCCTTAATAATAAAAGTGCATTGTATCTGAGTATGGAGAATATTCCGACTACAGATATTATTTTTGATGGTGAAGGAAAATATACACTTACTGACGTGGTGTATGCAGTGAAGAGTAAGAGGTCAAATCTTTCAATGAAGCTTGAAAGCTTTGCCATTACAGATTCAGCAAATGTAGACTATTTTGCTGCGCCTAAGAATCCGATGGATCTTCATGAAATGAATGATGAGGATGTGGAATTGCTTATATCAGAGCTCAAGTCCATGGGACTTTATGATTTCATAGTAATCGATGCTGATTTCAATATCACTCCAACATTCAAAAAGATTATAGATTGTTCAGATAAGACAGTGATAGTTGTGAATGACGATGAGAGATCCGCACATAAGGTTGACAGAATGAATGAACTTATGAAGGTATTCGTCAACAATGAAGATTTCATCAGGACAGCAAGCTTCATTATTAACAAAGAAGAAGCTGCAAAGTTTGATTGGTCTACGTGCAAAGTTATAACAAAGTCCGGTGCTGTTCAGGGAACAACATTCAGGCAGATAGTAGATATACTTGCTAACAATCAGGAATTTTTGAAATTATATTAGGGTGTGAATTATGACATTTGATGAAGAACAGGAATTTGTGGCGGCAGCCAAATTCTATGTGTCCAATAATCTGGAACTTAATAGACTGAGTGATGAGGACCTCGAGGAAGAGATAGAAAATGTTGTTAACAGTAAGCTGGATGGTCAGTATTGCACAGTTGAACAGAGATTGTCCATAGTAAAACAGGTATACAGCTCAATCCGTGGGCTGGGACTGCTGGACAGTATCATGACAGACGATACCATAACAGAGGTCATGATAAATGGAAAAGACAATATATTCATAGAGCAGAATGGACGAGTAAAACGACTGGACAAGTTTTTTGAGACGGACAGGCGACTGGAAGATATAATTCAGCGAATTGTTGGAATGGCAGGTAGAGAGGTCAATCAGGCTAATCCTATTGTTGATACAAGACTTCAGGATGGTTCCCGAGTTAATGTAGTGCTTCCACCTATAGCTTTGTGTGGACCAACGGTAACTATCCGTAAGTTCTCAAAGGAGCCTATGACAATAGAGAAGCTTATAAAATACGGTTCAATAACTGAGGAGATAGCGCATAAGCTTGAGCTTCTGGTAAGGGCAAAATACAACATATTCATATGTGGAGGTACCGGTTCCGGTAAGACAACATTCCTGAATGCCCTGTCAAATTATATACCGAAGGACGAGCGAGTAATTACCATTGAGGACTCAGCAGAGCTTCAGATAGTTGGAGTAGATAACCTTGTAAGTCTGGAGACCAGAAATGCAAATGCATCAGGAGCTGGAGCAATAACTATAAGGGATCTTATCAAATCCTCACTTCGAATGAGACCTGAAAGAATAGTAGTTGGAGAGGTTCGTGGTGGTGAGGCACTTGATATGCTGCAGGCCATGAATACAGGTCATGATGGAAGCTTATCTACAGGACATGCTAACTCAACTCATGATATGCTCTCCCGTTTGGAGACAATGGTTCTTCAGGGGGCAGAGGGATTACCTCTTGAGGCTATAAGACAGCAGATAGCATCGGCTATAGACATAATAATACATTTGTCCAGACTTCGTGACAAATCCAGAAAGACGATGGAGATAACGGAGGTTCTGGGTATGAAGGATGGAGAGATACAGTTAAATCCATTGTATGTATTTGAAGAGGATGAGAATTCAACGCTCGACAGAGTGTCTGGAAGATTAAAGAGAACAGATAATAAGATGCAGAATGTATTCAAGCTGCAGCTTACGGGAATAAGGGAAGAGATATAGGTATGTTAGGAATAAGTAAAAAGGAAAAGAAACCTGAAGAACCACAGTATTATATGTCCAGAGTGCAGATGCCGGTCATGAATTATAAGGTATATCACATGGGTAAAGTGGAAAAAATACTTACATTTATGCTGGCGTTTGTGATAGGAGCGGCAGTGGCATATCTGTTCTATGGAGGCTTGTTTAAGGATGAATATGGAAATGCCACAACAGCTACCTGGATCAGCAATATAGTGATCATGCTGGTGGTTGGAATCATAGCAGGTAGGATGTTTGTTCCAATCAGAACAAAGAGCATCATAGACAAAAATCAGAGAAAACTCAAAGAGCAGTTCAGAAGTATGCTGGAAGCTGTAAACACCTCACTCGGCGCAGGAAACAATGCCATAGATTCATTTGAATCAGCGTACAGAGACCTTCGTGTTCAGTATGAGGAGGATGCTTTCATATTGAAAGAGCTGAATGTCATATTGGTTTCAAACAGAAACAATATAGATATAGAAACTGTGCTGAAGGACTTTGGTGAGAGAAGCGGAATAGATGATATCAAGAGCTTTGCCAGTGTGTATGAGATATGTTACAGAAAGGGTGGAAATCTCCGAGATGTAATCAACAACACCCACTCCATCATAAGTGACAAGATGGAGATCATGGAGGAGATAGAGACCATGGTTGCGTCGAATAAGATGGAACAGAATCTGATGATAGTTATGCCGGTGGGACTTATAGGTATGATTAAGATGATGAGCCCTGACTTTGGCGATAATTATGCAACTGTTTCTGGAGTTATAGCTACAACATTGGGAGTTATATGCTTTGTTGCGTCATATTACATAGGCAAAAAGATTCTTGATATAAAACTGTAAGGGGATGAAAAAATGCTGACAACAACTAATATAGTGGTATTTTCGATATCGGGGGTATTACTGGTCGGATGGCTTGTGTTTTATTTCTATGGCAAAAAATACAGTGAGCTATTTGACGGACTTGATGAAAAAGAATATCCGTTGAAGGACTTATATTTTCTTGGTTATGGGATTATGGAAATGTTCCATTATCAATATAAGAGTAAGGCAGATAGAAAACTGAGACAGAGTGCAGAGATATTATATGAGAAAAAATATGCAGAATATTATGTGAGACTTTCATATGCCCAGAAGCTGTCGTTGTCATACACCCTGCTTGTTATAGGTTTTATTGTATATGGTTTTACATCGGAGATAGGAATTTTGTTTGTATTTTGTCTGTTTTCTTTTACAGCATATTATTACTTTGGCACACTTATGTTAGAGAAGATAAAGAAAAGAGAAGAGGAGATGCTCCGTGACTTTTCAGAGGTTATATCCAAGTTAGCGTTACTCACTAATGCAGGAATGATACTGAAAGAGGCGTGGGAGAAGGTTGCCTTTAATGGAGAGACTATTATATATAAGGAAATGCAAAAATCCGTGGAGGATATGAATAATGGAATGTCAGAGGTCGAAGCTTTTCATAGCTTTGGAACCAGGTGTGTTCTTGCGGACGTTAAGAAGGCTGTATCAACCATGATACAGGGCATGGAAAAGGGTAACAAGGAGCTTGTAAAGATGCTTAAAGAACAGTCAGCCGAATCGTGGAATATAAAGAAAAATATAACTATGAGAGAAGGCGAAAAAGCATCAGGTAAGCTTTTGATTCCGATGATGATTATGTTTATAGGAATATTAATTATGGTATTAATACCAATATTTACAAATATTGGCGCATAAATACAAAAATAATAGGGAAGGAGGAATAACAAATGGGAGAATATGTAGATAAGCTTGAAGTTCAGGTTGTTTCCAGAGCTAAGTATCTTGGACTTAAGGCAAAGGAAAAAGTTGCTGATTTCTTTACAAAAGAAAACGGAGATGTAAACGTTGTATCAATAGTATTTCTTATAGGTATAGCTGTTGTACTTGCAATAGTATTCAAGGACAAAGCAAAAGCACTTGTAGAAAGCCTGATGGGAACAGTAAGCAAAAAGGCTACGGATGCAATAAAGTAATAATATGATTCGTTTATATCGGCGGGAGATGAAAGTCTCCCGTTTGATATAATCGCCAATTCGAATGGGTATGGGGCAGATTAGATGAAGATAATGAATGTAGTGAAAGAGAGTTTTAAGAAAGAAAAAGGATCGCTGATTGTTGAGGCAACAATAGTATTCCCTGTAATGTTTCTGATAGTAATTTTCTTGATATTTTTGGGAAATATTTATTATCAAAGGAGCAGAGCTCAGGCAGTCTTTACGAGCGCAGTTATAGAGTATGCCGCGAGAGAATCCAATCCTATGCTGAAACAGTATATGGATAGCGGCAGCCTTGGAGCAGTGAGCACTGGGAATGATTTTAAACCATATAGATATCTGAACTTCTCCAGCAGAGGAGCAGAGATTGGATCAAATGTTGAAGGCGAATTGGGCAAGATGGGTGGTGGCTTGTTCTCTAGTATGGAGTATGAGAACCCTTCGGTTTCCGTTAAATATAAAACATATGGAATATATGCAAAGGCCGAGGCGGAGATGACTTACAGTATAACTATGCCGGTTAAATTACTGGGACAATCAGAGGCGACTAAGGTTGATTTTGAAGAATACATTGAGGTGCCGGCTATGGAAGGTGCTGAGATGGTCAGAAATGTTAACATGATAAGAGATTTGGTAGATAGACATGAAACTGCAAGCAATATGGCAAGTAAGGCTGGAGAATTTTTAGGAAAATTCAGAGCAATCATGGATTGATAGGGAGGAAATACTGATGATGAAATTGTTTAGACCGGGTGGAACTATATCGGTTTTTCTAGTAATAATATTAGTTCCTTGTCTGGTTGTATGCTTTCTATTTGTAGATCTTAGTAGAGTTGAATTGTCACAGAGTTCTGTAGAGTCCACTGCAGACACTACTCTTAATTCACTTATGGCAAATTATGACACATTATTGAGTGATTACTATGGGCTTGTTGCATCTGTTCAGGATATTGATCAGTTTTATTCTGTTAGCGAGGATTTTTTTAAAAAGACGTTGGTGGCAAATGGTGTTTCAAGTGATGATAGTAATGAAATAGTATCATGGATATTTAATGAAATAAGAGGGGGAGGAGAATACAGCGATCTCATGCAGACATCCCTTGTTCCTGGCACAGAGAATCTTTATGCTGTGCCAAAATCCGGATTGGGAGAAAATCCTGTTCTTATAAAAGAGGGCGTGGTGGAATTTATGAAATATCGTGCACCTGAATATGCAGTAGAATCGATATATGCAAAATTGTCAAAGGATGGCTCAGATATTCAAAGAGATTTGGAAAATGCAAAACAGGACAGCGAACTTTCTGATGCAAGAGATACATTTGCGGATTCGGAGGGGGAATTAAGTAAAAAAGAGTTTTATACATATTATTACTATAATGAATATAAGAAACAAAATCTTACAAAGAAGGATGTTGAAGACGCTGTTCAACATGCAAATGATAGTAAGCAGGTCTATCAGGATGTGACAAAGGATGCTGTGGCAAGATTGTGGATTGCTGAAACTGATAAACCAATGAACTTATCACATTATGGTATCACTTGTTCATATCGAACTAATACAGATGGTATGACTGAGTATCTTGCAACAAGTACAATTGGAAGTTATGCGGAAAAGAAAACCGCAAAAGATGTTGCGTCAAAAGTTGATAAGAAAGAAAAAAAGTATTATTTAAAATCTAAAGATTACGATGATGCAAAGGAAGATTTGTCTAATAAGACAACGGCACTTAAAACGGCACTTACAGATGCTGATAATGCTGTTAAGGATTTTGTTAGTAAAAATTATGGCGATGGAAGTGATCAGACAAATAAGGAACAGTGGTATTACTTCGCTTATAATGCCATAAAAAAACATATAGATAATATCAATAAAAAGGGTGATGCGGTTGCTAAAGCAATGATAAAGGTGCAGGCAATGCAGGAATGCGAAGCCTATACTGATGATACAGGATTTGAAGCTGATTGGAATAAGACAGAATGCTCTGAGGTAGCGGCAGCTAAGAAATTTTTGAAAGCAGCATTCGTAGATCATGAAGGAGAGCCTGATAGTTCCGCTGGAAAAAATTACTTCATTGTAAAAAATGAAATGATAAACATATGGAGTTCTGTTAATTCCGGTTACTCTACATCATCGGCTAGTCAGCAGCTTAATGATATAGCGACAAAGTTAGCAAATAGTAGAGAAAAAATAGCGGTATGTGTTGATATTCTCGACATGGTTATAAATGGAAAGTTGGGATATAAAGTTGTTAGTCTTGATAAGATAGCTGATCTTGCAGATGATTATGATGAAAATTATGAGAAGTGGAAGGAAAAAGCTGAAAATACACAAACGTCATTGGGCAAGGAACAACAGAAAGAAATTGAAACACAATATGAGGGCAAACCTAGAAATGTTCATAGTGCTGATGTAAAAGAGTTTAAAAGAAAATTGTCAAACGTAAAGACAATGCTGGAAAAGGTGATCAAGGGCATAGACTCAATTAAATACGGTGGTAAAAAAGTTGCAGAAATAGATGATTTCAGTACATTTTATAAAGAGTTTAAATGGGCTTTTGATAAGCCATCCAGTCCAATGACTAATGCGCAAATAGAAGATATGGCAAAAAAGGTGTTTGAGAAAAAGTTTACACCGCAAACGGGAGAACTTGAATCTATAATTTCGTTGCCAGAGCTTTCATATTCCGATTATAAATTGATATTGACAAGTGCTGATGATAAATATTATGCATCTTTGTACGAAAAATATAATAAACTGAAAGATCTTGAAAAAGCGAAAGAAGGCGTTGATAAGGAAGATGATAAACTTGACGATTACGAGACACAGGGTGATAAGGCAAAGGAAGAAGATAAGGCAGAACAGGAAGGCGATAGTGTAAGTCTCGGTAAAGATATAAATGTATCAGACTATTCTGGAACAAAATTTAATGATGCAACTATCATCACCAGCTTCGCAACTTGTATAGGTGATTTTATAAATTTAAATGGTAGAAATGCCAGAGATTCAATGTATGCAACGCTTTATGCGATGAATATGTTTAGTTACAGAACATTTGTATATGAACGAAAAGCATCTATATATAATGGCGAATTGACTTTGAAAAATTGTGATGGTGTTTATTCCGACTTGGAGTCAAAGTGGAGTAGTACGGATAAAACAGATACCTATAATAAGACGCTTACAAATAGAATGATAAATTCAACTAATAATGCAGCAAATAACGCTGAGATTGAATATATTCTATATGGAGGAACAAATAAAGAAAACCTAAAAAAGGCATATTTATCAATATATGCGTTAAGATATGCTTTGAATCTTGCATCAGGTTTTGTTAATTTTTATAATTATAACGCAAAACATAATAGTGCAACAGCTTTTGCGATAAATGGGGTTGCAAAGGCTGTTAGTATCGCTACATATGGTGTTATTCCTGAGCCGGTTACAAAGTGTGTTTTGATTGCTCTAGTAACTGCCCTTGAGAGTGCACATGATATGAAAATCTTGAATAAAGGTTTGAAATTAAAGGTATATAAGACGGATGCAAACGATTGGGCCTGCAGTTTAAGTGATCCTGGAAAATCAGATAGCACAACTCCTTCTACGGACGAAAATAAGGTTGCGAAAGGGGATGGACTCAGTATGAGTTACAGTGATCACTTATTCATATTTCTGTTTTCTGCTTTTAGTAGTGATAGTGATTTATCAAAGGCTGCTTATTTCAGGTTAGGCAGAGTTATAGAGGCAAACATGCAGTTGGATAGCGGAGAGGGAGCTGCATTTTCCTTGGCAAATGCGAAGACTATGTTTACATTTACAGCAGAGGTGAAAGTTGCTCCGTTGATGTTGGATTTGCCGTTGGCCAGTGACTATACAGAAAATCTGTCAGATGAAAGCCGATGGAATAAATATACAATAGAAATGACTAGAGGATATTAATATCTAGATGAAACAGAAAGGGGATGCAATGCATCCCCTCTTTTTCTGTTAAATAAAAGTTTTTACTAATAGAAAATTACTTTGAATGTGTTACTTTCGTTATTTGCATCATAGCCGCCAAAGTTATCGTCGTTTGCCATAAATGAACCTGTTTTTACATAAACCTCACCATAAGCAAGATATATCATTGCAGCAGATTCTTTTACGCTATCCGTAAATTTAATTCTCAATGCACTACATGTTGAGAAACAGTCGGAACCTAATGATTCGACATTGTCAAGACCGGTTATAATGGATAATGATGAGCAGAGGGTGAAAGCGTCCTTTTCAATAGTCTTTACTGTATCTGGAAGTTTTACGGCAGTCATTTCCTTTGATAAAAATGCAGATTGTCCAATACCGACAACTTTACATCCGTCAATCTCGGATGGGACAATAACAATTGGAGCATCTCCCGTGTATTCAGAAATAAAGCATTCCCCATCTGAAATAAGATTTTCATAATCAGCATTCTCACCCTGCTTTATAATTGAGAAATCTGACGATGAGTTTTCAGGAAGTGTATCCAAGTAGGATGCGGCCTCGTCATAAGTCATAGATGCAACATCTTTTACATCTACATTTGAATCTTTTGGGGTAGCATCATTTGTTGATTCTTGAATACTAGAGCTGTCATTTGTAGTTTCTGTCGTTTGCGCTATATCAGAGGTTGAATTGGAATTAGCAGAATTGTCAGATTTGCTATTGCATCCAATCAACATTACAGATAAAGCAATACACATAGTTCCATATAGTATCTTTTTTCGCATGGTAATCCTCCCTTATATATGTTTAAAAATATATTAGCAATAGACGGCTGAATAGTCAATTAACAAATAATTAAAAATGGCAATAAATGATTGAAAAAAGAGTACATAGCGCTAAAACCGCCAAAAGTTTGAATATATTTGAAGGTTTAATTGTTGACAAAATAAAACATAAAAATTAAAATTAACACGTATAGAGTTTATTACTCTAAAATATAAAGGGAGGTCTGAGGGATATGGACAAGAATGAAAATGGTGCAATAGTAGTGGAGGCATCAATTGCGGTGCCAGTATACATATTTATTATATTTACAATATTATCAATAATTAATATTTGTTATGCGCAGACAAAAGTTCAGGTTGCACTTAATTCTGCTGCAAGGCAATATTCAGAAATATCTTATGTGATGTATGTGACTGGTCTTGCAAAGACCGGTGGATATTCTGGTGGAAAGTCTTCGGTAACGGCTCAGAAGATCAGTACAGAATTGAGCAAGATATTGAATGATTGGGGTGGTGAATCAGCAGAGTTAAATGAAATGACAGAAATGATTGGTTCAACATCTTTGTCACAGGTTTTGGATAATGCGGTTGCAACAGGAGCCATGACTTTATTAGTAAACAGAGAATTTAAAACATCTAAAAATGGGGATTCTGCAAGTTTAAAGAAATGGCTCAAGATAAAAGGAGATATTGATGTACATGCAGTTGTAACCGATAATGGTGTTTTGGTAGTTGGCGCCTATTACGATATTGATGTTATTAAACTTTTAAATGTAGATTTTCAATTCCATTTTCATAGTGGAACAATGACTTATATGTGGACAAACAGCGAGAGTAAAACACCATCCGTAGGTTCAAAAAAGTAAAAGTAATAAGGGAAAATAATAAGGGGAAATATATGCAAATTACGAATTTTATCATTATAAATGTGGTTACGATATTATATAACATAATTAATTTATTTATGTTCAAGTATGAAAATAAATATAGTAATGACATCGAAGCACAGAGTGAAGAAGAAAAAGCAGAAGCAGATGATGGTAATAACAAAAAGCAGCAAGAGTACACAGAGGAGAAATATAAATTAACTGATTCAGTTGGCGTGGTATTCCTTGTTTTTATGTTTTTTATGAATATTGTGCTTGCAAATGTGATTACATATGTATATCAAAATTCTGTTGCTATAAATGTAAAACTTATGTTTATCGTGTCTATATTATGGCCGATTGCATTTATAGATTCTAGAACAAAAAGAATTCCAAACGATATTTTAAAGATAATGCTTGTGGGCAGGCTGGTTTTTCTGATACCAGAATTCATAATGGTTGGAGACATACCGCATCGTCTGTTATCAATGCTTATTGCAACAGTGGCGGTGTTTTTGGCATGTGTGTTGTGTTGCCTGCTTATTAAAGGGGCTATAGGAATGGGAGACGTAAAACTATTCAGTGTTATGGCGTTGTATCTTGGCTTGGAGGGCATTTGGCCGGCTATTTTCTGTTCTCTTATAGTATCATTCTTTGTTGCTGTTTTTTCATTGGTGACAAAGAGGGCGAAGAGAAAAGATAATATTCCATTTGCACCGGCAATTTTAATAGGTACATATTTATCAGTATTTTTAACGGGAATATGATATGAGGGAGGACAAAGATGAAATACAGAGTTTTAATTCCACCAGTATTAGTTGTGTTGTTTGTAATATCTATTTTTTCCACTATGAAAAATAATACAGCTACAGAAAAACAGTATGAAGATTATATAAACCAGGCAAGAGATAGTGCAGGCTATGAGATTTATGTGGATGCTGAGGCAGATTATAATGCAGCACTGGGTATGAAGAAGAGCGTGGATATATATAAGGAGCTTCTGGATGTATATATTGCAGATAACAAGGATAGTGAGGCAAGAAGGACAGCAGAGAAAATAGTTGATGAATTTCCGTATGATGGAAGAGCCTATGCCATAAGTGCAGGAGTATATAAATATTACGAGAAATATCCAGAAATATACAGTTTGTATAAGAAATATAAAAAACAAAATTTGTATGACGAGGATATGGAAAAAATATTCGAGGATGTAGCGTGGCTATGTAAAATTGGCAACCAATTTTATGATGTTGGGACATATTCTAATGGATTGTGTGCGGCTTCGTATAGTGAGGATTTATGGGGATATGTTGATACTAACGGAGAAAGTGAAATAGAAGATAAATATAAATATGCTGGTCCGTTTATTGGTGATATAGCACCTGTGGAGACGGTTAATGGCATTTGGTATTTTATTGATATGGAAGGAAATAAGAAAAAAGTTCTCAATAAAATAGAGAATGTCAAGCAGATAGGTTATGTGGGTGATGCGATACCGGTATTTAATGGTGAGACGTGGGCGTATTATACCAACAGCCAGAAACTTATATGCGATGGATATGATGAAGCCATGACAATGGCAAATGGTTATGCGGCTGTAAAAAAAGGAGAATTATGGCAGCTTATAGATGGTGATGGTAGGGCTGTGACAGATCTTATTTATACAGATATTGTTGTTGATGATAAGGGAATCTCATATAGAGATTGTTATTTTGCACAGAAAGATGGCAAGTATCATATGTATGACATTGATGGCAATGTTATAGGCAGTGATGCATATGATGATGCCAAAATTTTTAATCCTGGAGAAGACTTGGCGGCCGTTTCAATAGATGGTAAATGGGGATTTATTGATGCAACAGGTAAACGGATAATTGAACCACAGTATGACGACGCCAGAAGCTTTTCTAACGGAGTTGCGGCAGTAAAGTCAGGAAATAAATGGGGCTTTATTAATGAATCCGGAGAAATGGTAATAAAACCTACATTTAGTGATGCAAAAGATTTTAATGATAGTGGAAAAGTAATGGTAAAAGATAGCGGAACATGGCAGCTTTTGAAGCGGCTTATATACGAGGATTAGTAAAGGAGAGAACACACATGCAGGGATTTACTTATGAAAATCAGGGACAGAATACATATCTTGTATATCAGTTTGACGACAGACCGATAGATACAATGGCTCTTGGTATGCTGACCAACAATAAGATAAAGGGGTTTGCTCCGGCTATATATACAGAGATAGATAATCAGAAATTCATCAAGTACAATGTGTCGTCACATGTAACGCTCAGTAAGCTCTTTATGGGAGATGTCCGCAAGATGCGTCTCCTTAAGACATTCGTCAATATTGTGGATGCAATGCAGATGCTTGATGCGTATATGCTTGATAGAAGAACAATCATGCTGGACAGAGATTACATATATGTGGATGCATCGACATCAGATGTATCTATGATATGCGTGCCTGTTGTAGATGAGTTTGCTCCTATAGATGAGAGAGAATTCTTTAAAAACATTATTTTCTCTGTCAGCTTTGCGGCAAATGAGAATGGAGACTATGTGGCAAGGATACTTGCTTATTTGAATAGTGTTGAGCTCTTCCAGCTTCAGGATTTCAAGAAGATGCTCGAGGGACTTATGTCAGAGCAGCCTGCGGCCGGTATGCAGAATGTACAGCCTGCCATGGGTGCTCCTTACATGCAGAACAATCCTTATCAGCAGACTCCTGCGGGGGCTCCAGCACAGCCGCAGATGAATATGAAACCTGCTGTTATGCAGCAGCCGGTTCCACCTGTACAGCCGCAGAACAGACCGACAGATATTGGTCAGGAACCTGCTATACAGAATGTATATGTATCCTCTGGGGCGAGTGCAAAGGATATAAAACTTGCAAAAAGAGAGGAAATGCTCAAACAGCAGGAAGAAGAAAGAGCCAGAGAGATGGCAAAGAATCCTATAGCACCGGAGAATGTTGATATGGGATTTGCAGTTCCAGGTATGAGTACAAACCAGTACGCAAGTAAGCCGAAAGCAGCAGCACCTGCAAAGAAAGCTTCTAAGGGAAAGAAGAATAGCGGTTCATCAGAGGATGACATCTCATTGTTTTATCTGATGCAGCATTATAGCAAAGAAAATAAAGAAAAATATAAAGCGGCAAAGGAGAGAAAGAAGTCAGGGAATACAGCTACAGAGGCTCCTATTGCGAAGAAGCAGGCGTCGGTAATCAAGCCAGTGGCAGCATCGGCAGTTCAGCAACCGCCTGTGGGTAATCCATATCAGGCGGCACCAGTACAGCCGCAGACACCAGCGATGGCAAATCCATATCAGACAGCACCAGCACAGCCACAGGCACCAGCAATGTCAAATCCATATCAGACAGCGCCGGCACAGCCACAGGCATCAGTTATGAACAATCCATATCCGGCACCACAGATGCCAGCGATGGGCGGAATGCAGGATGACTATGATCAGACAACGCTTATAAAAAATACTGGTAATACGGATGATGCTGGAACAACGGTGCTCAATGCAGCAACAAAGGTTGAGAGACATCCATATTTGTATCAGGTCAAGAATGGCCGAAAGATATATTTAGATAAGAAAACAAACAGAATCGGTAAGAACAGAGAGGTTGTTGATATATGCATAGATGGTAATCCGGCGATCAGCAGATGTCATGCAATCCTTTACAGAGTTGACGATGCCTGCTACATAGAGGATCTTAATTCGACAAATGGTACATTTGTTGACGATCAGCAGATAACAAGTAACTGTAAAACAATGGTTCGTGTAGGTTCGAGAGTGAAGCTGGGCGATGAGGAATTCGAACTGAGATACGACTAAATCTGCCGAAATGGAGGAGAGGGTTTATGAGTTGCTTATTAGTTGTACATAGTGATATCGGAATAAAAAAGAGTACGAATCAGGATTCGGTTCTCGCTGTTAAGGCAGATACGGATATGGGTGAAATTTCACTGATTGCCGTATGTGATGGAATGGGTGGATTTGCTAAAGGAGAATTGGCATCTGCCACGGTTATAAGAGCCTTAAATGACTGGTTTGCCAACAGATTAACCTATCTGGTTGGCAGCGGATTCAGCGATGACGGTGTGCGCAGGGAATGGAATGATCTGTTAAAAAAACAGAATGAAATAATAAAAGCATATGGAGCAGGAAATGGAATAAGTCTGGGTACTACGATTGTGGCCGCATTATTTTACGGTAACCGGTATATCATATGCAATCTGGGGGATTCCAGAGCATACAGATTGAGCAATGGAATAGAGCTTATAACAAAAGACCATTCATATGTTCAGAGAGAGATAGATGCGGGAAGAATGACAGAGGCGGAAGCAGAGGTAAGTCCTCAGCGAAGCGTAATATTGCAGTGTATAGGTGCTTCGGATGATATATTTCCCGATTTCTTTTCAGGAACTACCAGTCCTGGTGACAGCTTTGTTCTGTGCTCCGACGGTTTCAGACACAAAATAGGCATGAACGAGATATATAAATACCTGAACGCCGGAATGACTCCGGATGAGGTGAGAATGAAGAATAATATGGAATATCTCACAGAGCTCAATAAATACAGGGCAGAGACGGACAATATATCAGTTGCAATGGCGAGAATAGTATCATAGGAGGGGAGCGCTATGCTTGAGATAGGTTCTCTTGTAGATGGAAAATATAAGATCCTGAACAAAATCGGACAGGGCGGTATGAGTGTTGTATACCTTGCCATGAACGAGAAGGCAAATAAGCAGTGGGCGATTAAGGAGGTCCGAAAAGATGGCAAGAAGGACTTTGACGTAATACGGCAGGGACTTGTTGTAGAGACTGACATGCTTAAAAGGTTAAGGCATCCGCATTTGCCGAGTATAGTCGATGTTATAGACGGAGATGGTACCTTCCTTATAGTTATGGATTATATCGAAGGTAATCCTTTAAATGTTCTGGTCAATGAACAGGGAGCCCAGTCGCAGGAGGACGTGATCGACTGGGCAAAACAGTTGTGCGACGTGCTTGGATACCTTCACAGCAGAACACCGGCTATTATTTATCGAGATATGAAGCCGTCCAATGTAATGCTAAAGCCTGACGGTAATGTTATGCTTATTGATTTTGGTACCGCCAGAGAATACAAAAATAAGAACATGGTGGAGGATACAACCTGCCTTGGAACTCAGGGATATGCAGCCCCGGAGCAGTTTGGAGGACATGGTCAGACTGATGCCAGAACCGATATTTACTGTCTGGGAGCGACTATGTACCATCTGGTTACAGGCCACAATCCGGCAAAGCCGCCGTATGAGATGTATCCGATCAGACAGTGGAATCCGAAGCTTTCATCAGGACTTGAAGAGATAATCCTCAAATGTACCAGAAAGAACCCTGATGACAGATATCAGTCATGTAGTGAATTGATGTATGCGTTGGAGCATTACAATGAGCTGGACATTACATATAAGAAATCACAGAAAAGAAAAATGTTCGGCTTCGCAACAGCGGTTGTGTTGTCGGCGGCGCTCTTTGGTACAGCAGGATATATGAATTACAAAGAGAAATCCTACAAGAGTCAGAACTTTGATACATATTATACATATGCGGGTACGGCGACATCGGAATCGGAGTTTAAAGACATGGTTAGCAATGCTTTAAGCCTGGATGATACTTCACCTGAGACATATGATCTTATACGTACTAAGTATCTTGAATATTTTGAGAATGGGCAACCTCAGGGATCTGGGGATAAATCGATAACATTTAATGAGCTCAACAGTATAAAGGAACTGATTGAAAAGGATGGACATCTGGATAATTTCAAAAAAGCAGATCCTCTTGAATATTACAATTTCTGTTACAATCTCGGACTTAATTTGTGGGCATATATGAATAACGGAAGCTCCGATGCAATAGCGTGGTTCAGTAAGGTTGAACCATATTCGGATGGAAATAAAAACAACAATAAGAATGCGTCGAATGCAAAGCTTTTCATAAGGCTTGGAGGATATGTGAATTCTTCAGGTGGAAGCGGAGTGGATATATTTGATGAGGATGTTGATTATTCTGCTGAGTGGGATGATCTGGTCAGTGTATATGAACTCACAATATCACAGGATGACAACTATACAGATGATAAGTTCAAGGCGTATACATATCAGCTCATATTGAATCAGATCGTAGCTAAGGCAAGGGAATATAACGGTTATATAGATGCGTCCCAAATGTATGAAATGATAGACAACATAGAGACACAGGTAAAGGGTGCTTTGGTAGAGGTTGTCGGTAACAGCTATGATGGAGTGTTTGACAGCCTTATAGATACAGCGCGGGGAAAGGTGAACAGTGCAGTCACCGGATCAGGTAAGACTGGGGGTGAGAAGTAATGTCACTTAGTGTAGATGAGATAGAACGTACCATGAATACATATCATACAGCGTGGCTTGTGTGTATGATAGCGGCATGTGTATTTCTTGTTGCAGCGGTTGTATTGTTTATTGTGTTTCGTATTCCAAGGGTGTTCATGAACCTCACAGGTATTGAGAGAAAACGCCAGATCAAGGAGATCACGGAAAATGTTGGAACAGAGGCACAGACTGCGCGGCATAAGTCGGTACAGAAAAGAAAAACTGTACAGCCTGAGCCACCTGGTGTTCAGCAGAATAGTGCATACCAGATGAATGCCGGACAAATGCAGACGACAATGCTGGCGGGGCAGAATTCGAGTAACATTGATTCGACTGTCAAGCTGGCAAATCCTGAAAACACTGTATTGTTATCAAACAATGGCGGTGGTGTAGGGGCGACTGATGTTCTGGTTGCCAAAGCGAAGCCGGAGAAGTCAACAAGAAGCAGTGTGTTCAATATAACGCAGCAGATAATTCTGATTAATACAGAAGAAATCATATAAGTATAAGAGAGGAGCAAAGAGAAATGAGAAAATCAAGGTTTTTTAAAGCGTTGATGGCATGGACACTGGTTGTGATTATGATAACCGCAAATGCAGGAAGTGTACTTACATCAAGAGCAGTAGAGAGCACACCTGTATCTCAGGACGGACAGGATGGGCAGAGCCAGAAGGATCAGCTCAAAGAGCCTGCTTCAGAAGAATTTAAAAAACCGGCAGGAGTCGGTGATATCACATTTATACAGAATGAGATCAAAAGCGGGCTTGGACAGGTTACAACGGGCTTGAGGGTAGCCATAGACAATGGAGAAGAATTCAAGAATAGTGTTGATAAGGTGGAGTTCTGGATAGGGTCTATATGTGCAAGCTGTATTCACACTAAAGATTATGTGGATGAAGAATATTATGATTTTGATTTATTGGGTTCCCAGTTGAAAGCCGGGGATGAGCTGAGTGTCAGATTCTATCCGTTTCAGGGTGATTTTACTGCATGGACCGGCAATGTTGATTCAGATATAAATATAATACATGGAATTGACAGAGCATATGTATCTGAGGATAACGGCAGCTATAAGCTTAATATAAACACAAGCTTTGAGGGCAAAAGAAAATACAGTGTAGATATAATTGGAACAGATGATGGAAAGTCTCTTGCGGGACAGCCATATGAGCTTGTTACATCAGATGGAACAAGTGAAATAGAGCTCAGTTCAATTGTAAAGAATATCTCGGAAAAGAATTTCTATGTGAAAGTATCCGGTATAGATGCTTATGGAAACGCATTGGCAGAGGTAACTACAAAAGTTGTGACGAATTCGACATATCTTACGGTTAAGTATCCTGACAATGTAGAGATTTTAGCTGTCAGCGGAAAAAATGACCAGACAGCTATAGATGGCAGATATACTCTTTTAAAAAATCAGAAGATAACATTAAAAATAAAGGCAAATTCACCAAAGCCAATTATAAGCAGTATAACTGACAATGGAAATAACCTGGCATTTACTTCAACAGCTTCTGGCAAATCTGACAGCACGGTGTATTCTCAGACGAGCGTAGATATAGCTTTTGATGGAAATAATCATGAAGTTCAGATTGAGACTTCCGATGCACAGGGCGAGGGAGTATTGTCCTTTGCAAAGAATATAAAGAGTAACGAGTTCTATCCTACATATAAATATACTGCATTTTTCACAACGAGAAACGTGAAACCGGAGAATGCAATAGATGAGTATAGCGTGAAATTTAGCTCTGACTCTGCTGCAATAGAGTCGATCAATGCAAAAACCGGAGTATTCACAATTGCGGAGGATGCTCAGGAGAATTCTACATTTGAGATTAAGGCAACATACAAAATATGTGATACTGAGAAGACGGTTTCTATCAAGGGAACGGTGAAGTATGGTCAGTTTGACAATTTCAATTATGTATATGTAGATAAAAACAACACCACTTACCCGACAATGGTTGACAACAGCTATGTGTGGATGAATAGGCCGGTATTCCTCCGACTGGGCTTTGATACTGATAAGGTTGTATCCTATAAGGTAAATGATGGCGCATATACATCAATAGGAGACTCATCTCAGAAAGATATATATGCAGACGACAGTAACAGCTATTTTGAAAAGGAAACTAAAGTAAATATTACAACCAAAGCAATAGGTGATAACAAAAATCAGGATTCCTCTACGGATAAGAATAATTTCAAGTATAAGAAGGATGAAGTCCCTGTATATGTTGATCTCAATGCTCCTGAAGCAAAGGTTTCATACATGAAATTTTATGCAAAGAACTCAACAGAAATTCAGATAGACAATGCATCTGAGAAAATACCTGAGGCATATAAGAAGGTTGTGACACTTGACATATCCGATCCAGAGTCAGGCCTTGTTGACAAGGTTGTGTATTCGGATCACGAGCTGACAGATATCGATGTAAATAATACGACTACGGACAGTGTAAATAAGATATTGAGTAAGTACAGTAATCAGACAATATCCGTCAATTCAGGAAGAGCAGAGCTTACAGTTACTGCAGATAAGAATCCAAGCAATGACGCTCGGAATACGTATTATTTCTATACATTTGACAAATCCGGAAACTGTACTATGATCACCTGTGATATTGGTGCACTTCCACAGATAAAGGGTGGCGCAGTCAAGTATAAAAATGAGCTTAAGGATGGTTTTACAAAGGCTGGAAACAGTGTTTATTTCACAGTAAATGGTTCATTTGGAATATATGAAACAGATGTGGATAAGGAGTATGGCTCAGATACAGCTTATATCAAGTTCTATTACGTTAAGGCTGGAAATCAGAACAACAAGATTGCAATAGATAATATAAGTGTATCAGAAAATACAGAGCAGGGAGCATATGACGTAACAGGAACATTTGATATACCTAAGGGTAGTGATGCTGATGGCGTATACGATGTGTATATGGATGTTCAGGATGCTGCAGGAAATAAGCTGGATAATATGCTTCATGCACATTTTACAGTAGATAACACTGCTCCTGTACTGACTGCGAACAAGGAGTTTGGAGACAGCAGCTATACATATCTTAACGCATCAAGTAATAGCGCATGGGGAGTAAAGGCTGTTGAGAACAATCTTAAAAGTATAAGTGTAGAGAGCGTTGATATTGCTAATGTTGGCGACTCATCAAAGAGCGCAGAGGATATCAAGAAGATCGTAACAGATACATTTACATATCCGGGTCAGGCCACACAGTTTGTCAAGAACAATGATGGCACATACAGTACCGGAAGCTGCAAGATTCCTGCTGAGGCAAAGTATACAGTAAATCTTAAGGCTGAAGATGTTGTGGGTAACATATGCAGGCTGTCTATGAGATTTTATTATGACAAGACATCAGCCAATATATCCGGTTTTTCTGTTAAGCCGATGTCTGACGATACAAAATACGAGGATTATAAGTCCTTCTCCAATGGAGCAATCCAGTTATCATTCAGTGCAAATGATGATGTCAGTGGAGTAGGAAAGGTTGTCATTGATTTTGAATCGGCAGATAAAAAGAACAGTGACACAATTGATTCTGAGGTATGGACATGCGGATCAGGAGAGAAGCTAACTAAGGCGTTTACCAAGCTTATAGACAAGAACTTTAAGGGTAAAATAAACATAACTGTATATGATGTTGCAGGCAATAAGGCATATCAGAGCAAAGAGGATGTGACAAAGTATTTTGGTGTAGTCAGAGAGGACAGTAATCTTCATGAGAGAACGTCATCTGTGGATATCACTGAGAACAGTTCAATTGCAACAAAATATGGTAACGTATATTATTATGGCAAGGATGAGAATGTAAGCCTGTCAATAAAGGCAAATGATGATTTCTCGGGAATAAAGAATGTTGTGCTTAAGGACAATGGAAACGTTCAGACTCTATGTGATAATACTGATAAAACATCCATTAAGACAAAGTTCAGTGGATCATATACGATAGGTTCCGCAGAAGAAAACGAGGGAGAGCACCGTGTGATGGCAACGCTCACTGATAATGCGGGAAACGTAATTACATCTGGTGTATATCGCAGATATGTGATTGATACCATAGCTCCAGTTATAAGCTGTACATATGATTCAAATAATGACTCAAACTTCTACAACAGGGCAAGAACGGCACATATCAGAATTGATGAAGTGAATTTTGATCCTGAAAAGGTTACTGTGTCAGTGTCTAAGAAAGGTGTTGTGACTAAGCTTAAGAATAACTTCAGTAAGGATGGTAATACATACGTGATGGACTATGTATTCTCAGACGATGCAGATTATATTCTTACAGTTACATGTCGAGATAAGGCTGATAATAAGGCAAATGATTATTCGTCAGGAAAGTTCACAGTGGATGCGACAGCACCTGTATTGGAGGTTTCGTACGATAATAACAGTGCTCAGAATGGCACATATTACAATGCATCCAGAACGGCTACAATAAGGGTTGAGGAGCATAACTTTGATGCTTCACGAGTTAATATAGCTGTAACATCGGAGGATGGAACATCCGCAGCTCCGGGAGCAAGTGGATTTACATCAAATGGTGATACGCACGTTGCGACAGTCAATTTCTCTGCAGATGGAAAGTTCCGTATAAGGGTAAGCGCAACAGACAGTGCGGGAAATACTGCATCAAATACAGTTGATGATTCATTTACCATTGATATGACTGCTCCTGAGATTAGCATATCGCAGGTAGAAAAGGATGGAGTATACACAGATGAGGTATCGCCGGTTATATCTGTAACGGATACAAACTATAACAAGGATGGCATATCAATAAGTGTGACCGGCACAAGAGGCGAAGCTGGCAGTGATGATGTGGCATACAGCGCCGAGACGGTTTCAAATGGTGAGAAATATTCATATTCTAACTTTAAACAGAGCGAGAATGTTGATGACAATTATACTCTGGTTGTGACTGCTAAGGATATGGCTGGAAATGAAACAAGTCAGGAAATAGGATTTAAGGTAGATAGATTTGGATCTTATTTCGTACTTGGAAAGGCTGCAAAGGCAAGCGTCGACAGATATTATACGAATCTGAGCGATGGTGACATAGTTATAGATGAGTATAATGTTGCCGGTTTTGCGGATTCTGATGTGTACTATACAGTTGGCGACAAGGTAGTAAACCTTGAGAGCAATGAGTATACAGTCAAGGAAGACAAGCCGTCAAATGGATGGAACAAGCGTTCATTTACAATTCCTGCTGATACCTTCAAGGACGAGGGTGTGTACAGTATAGTTATCCATACCAAGGATGCAGCGGGAAAAGAAACAGATAATGAAGTAAAGAATGCTGCGGTTAAGTTCTGTATAGATAGAACAGCACCGGAGTATCATGTAGCTGGTGTTGAAAATGGTGCTGTGTATGAGAATACGGATTCTGTAAGTGCATCGGTTTCATTCCATGATAATCTTGCGCTGGGATATGCGGACATCACGGTTGACGGAGTCAAGACGAGATATAAAGCTAAGGACATTGAAAAGCTCGGCGGAGAGGTTAAGCTTGACGATATAAAGGCATCTGCAAAGAAGCACACAATAGTTGTGGAATGTTTTGATGCAGCAGGTAATGGCGCATCGGATAATGGTTCAGAAATAACATTTACTGTATCGAGTAATGCTATTCAGACGGCTATGGCTGAGGCTGGCAGCATCTCATGGATCATTATACTGATCATAGTTATTGTGGTATTGATTATTGCGGGAATAGTTATATTCCTTGTAAGAAAGAAAAAGAAGGATAATAACTAAGTTATTGGTATGGGCAAAGGGGATAGCCACATCTCCTTTGCCCATTATATATAAAAAAACTCATTAAGCATCATTTTCCGGTAAGTTGTCAATAGTAAAGTAACATTTTTCTAAATTTATTTTCACACATTAAAATACAGTGTCGTGATCACGACAAAAAAATTTGGCTCTATACGAAAAAGTATAGAGCCATACTTATATTTGACGTTTGTTTTACGGTAAGATTTACACAGTGGCGCAAGCTCCCCCGCCAAGGCTCAAAGGCTCTCAATCCCCACTTTAATGTTGTGGGAATGGAGAGCCTTTGAGCCTTGGCGTGGGGCTTGCGTAGATTCCTTTGAGGACGGAAGTTTATAGGCATCCGCATATATGACATATGCCGTTACAGCTTGATAGTCTACATCTGACGTTTGTTTTACGATAGGATTTATACAGTGGCGCAAGCTCCCCCGCCAAGGCTCGAAGGCTCTCCATCCCCACTTTTAATGTTGTGGGTCTAGGTCGAGCCTTCGAGCCTTGGCGGGGGGGCTTGCGTAGATTCCTTTGAGGACGACAGGTTATTTACACCCACATCATCTACCACACAGCCGTGGTTATTTCATCCCTAAAAAATTCCTCTGAGCACCGCCACCCCAGTATTCTCCGAGGATATGCGTTTATCCAGCCTTGGATATGCTGGATATATGTATCGTCATATTTATCTATGTCATACCCCTTTGGGATATGCCGCCTTATGAGCTTGTTCGCATTTTCATTACTGCCACGCTCATAACTGCTATATGCATGGCAGTAATATATCTTCGTTCTGTCTCCCTCATGGAGCAGTGATCTTTTCATGCCCTGATAGTCAGAAAACTCAACTCCGTTATCAACAGTTATTGTCTTAAAGAGCTTCGGAAACATGGCACCAAGGCGGTGTTCTATCTTATCAAGTTCAGCAACAACAGACTTTGCGCCCTGATCTGGAATCTTCCTGACTATCTCTCTCCGTGTAAGTCTCTCGGTGAGCACAAGCAGACATGACTTGCTTTTGCCACGCTGACCTTTAACGGTGTCCATTTCCCAGTGTCCGAAAGTGTTGCGGTCGTCAACTTCCTGTGGTCTGTACTCTATAGATTCACCCGCACTCATTCGCTTCTGTACTCTGACCCTGTTTTTATGTTTCTTTCGCTGACCCTTTACAGGTAGCTTTTTATTCGTGAGCAACAGGAAAATTCCTTTGTCTATATACCGATACAGTGTATTGACACTTATATGCGTTTTCATATCGTCAAGAGCTGCCACGGCAAGTGCCGCAGCAGGAGAGTACCCATCATTTACTATCTTATCTTCAATATACTCAGCGAACTTTATATCATTGCCTATCTTAAGTGGTCGCCCCTTAGAAGTCTGTGCATAGTCTGTATTTTGCTGTGCAAGGTCCGCGCTGTATTTTACACTTTCTGTAAGGTCACTGTTAGTATGCATATAAAGACCCTTTTTATATTCCCTTGTTATGGTTGCCCTTGATACGTGCAGATAGCGTGCAACTTCAGCTTTACTGCAACCCCTGTTGAGCAGTGTTTCCATAGCCACACGATCTGCATACTTTAAATGCCTGAACTTCATAGTATGCCCCCTATGACGTAAAAATGCGGTCAGCACATGCCGACCGCACGTTCTATTTTTATTATAAATTCCTTGATCTGGTAGAACTACTGGTCATATTTTCCAGTTAGATGGACAACTCCATCTGCTTTGTGAATAAGTCCTTTTCACTTTCATCTAAATTCCTGAAACCCTCACCAGCAAGGACAGTTTCATTGTCTGCCTGTTTAGGAAAGAACAAGACATTGTTCACGTACTCCCTTGCTTCGTCAAGCGTCCTGTCCTTTGTGGCATATCTGCCACGTACAGGATTATCCATCGTCTGCACATACAAGTATTTAAGGCTTTCAGGTTGCCAGATACGGACAGCCATGGTAAGTGGTGTCATTTTGATATATAGCTTGCATCGTCTGCGTAACTGTACTATATCCTCATTTTCTGAGCCCGGAAGATCTCTATAAAGTTCTTCCATACTCTTACTTGTAGTTATTATCATAAGTTTACACTCCAAAAACTTGTTATGATACCGTGCTCGTACCATCGACTGTGTATGGTTATCAAGCAACTTCAGCAGACTGCTAAAGTTCACATCATACGCCCTAAGGTCATCAAGTATGACACAGTCCTGACCCTTATAGTCATCGAGCATATCTTCACCGCCAGACGACACATAACAACTGTACTCATTTTGTGCCGCAAGCTCTTTGGCATATGTTGTTTTTCCACAACTGCTGTCACCATAGATATATATGACTTCCATGTCTCTGTTTTCCCCCTTTATCTTATCTAAGCGATACCTAAACGCATTGTCTATTGACTTCCTAAATTTGTCATACTCCTGTGGAGTTATGTAATCTGTGTAATTAAATTCCCTTATGATACCCGCAGTTATCAAGTCGACTATTTCCTGTTTCCTCTGCCTGTCAGCTTCACGGCTTCTTGCCGTGTCACGCTCTTTCACAAAATCAAAGTTGCTTTTAACTTCTTCGTCGAGATACTGGTATTTATCAGATACATTCCTGTGTGTCGCATATGCAAGGGCATCAGCAAAGCGTCCTTGTATACGTCCTATATAATTCGATGTAATACCGAACCACTTACAAATGGAATCAGTCGGTGTGGAATCCTTGAACCTGATGTATATATGCCAGTGTGCCGCCTTGGGTGTGCCATCTGTATTGATGTCTTTATCATGCAAGATATACGCATAATCCCTGACAGCGTTATGATCTAACCCGCTTTGTATCTGGTCTTCACTGAGATATTCAAGTTGTTGGATTATCTCGCATGTTTTCCATGTTTTTGGGGTTCTGTCTTTTTTCTTTTCTGTATTTTCCATGTAATCCCTCTTTTCATGTATTTTTTACACCTTTTACACCATTTACACCATGCCGAGGACAAGCCCACTCGGCATGGCATAGAAGCCTTGATTTTATTATGATTTTAAGGGGATAGGAGATGGTAAGATTACACCATTACACCTTATTTTTATATATTGCTTATGTCTCCGTATAAGCGCAGTTGTTAAAGGTGTAATTTGTGTAATTATCTTTAGTCTGATGGTACCATTCCCACACCCCAACCCCTTGCCCGAGCTCCCAAGGGGCTATTATTTTAGTCTTGCGCTCATCTTATGAATCTGAACAGACTGCACGCCAGACGGCACACATTGTTGAGTAGACGGAGCACGTTGTTCATAATTGACAGTAAATACCTCATGCAATATACCTCCACGTAGCCCGTTGCGGTGTAGGTGTCAAGGCACGCCACAGGCTTTAGGCCTTGACACCTACACCGCCACAGGCTGATTATAGTTATCAGGGTGATGGCTCACCCTGCGCAGCCACTTGTTATTATTGAGTACGCACAGAGCGCACAGCCGAACGGCGGAGAGTGCGGCGGGGCTGAAGCCGCCGCACGCACTCTATCTTTTACGTTTCCTATACCTTTTCTTTATGCCAGTTGCAAAATCAATATTTGGTTGCACAACTCCCTGATTAGCCAGTATCTCAGCGTCACCAAGCATATCAGCTTTTTTAAGATCTTCAACGATCGCTGAGGTATCATAAGCCTGATAGTCTTTATTCTGGACGAACTTAAACGACAGTGAAAGCGGTCTCAGCATATCCACGTTGTCGCAGTTCTCAAAACTTACAGCGTCATACTCACGCACGGAAAGTATTCGCCACGTTTTATTTACGCAGTAAAGACTTCCTGTTATTTGTCTAAGAAGAGCATCAACAAATTTAAAACGCTGTGCGGTGCAGATGATACCTATCTTATTTTTTCGCACCTGGAGAAGTCTTTTAAGCAGTTCTGTAGATATGTTATCCTTGTAGTTTCGACTGTTCCAGATAGCCCCCACTTCATCAAATACGAAGAGCGTCACATCATCAGGCGGTTGTACCACGTTTTTCATCTGTTCAGCACTGACAAACGGAGTATACGGAACGTCAAGAAGTTCAACATTGCTTATTAAGTGGATATGTTGAGTTACAAACTTTTGTTCGTCATCGTTCCAGACTGGAAGTCCGTCATATTTGTTATATATCCGTCTTGCAACCATGGTCATGTCCAAGGTCTTACCGCTACCAAAAACTTTGTTACGGAACGCAGTAACCATATATATACGCCCGTACGCCTTGCACCTGTTGCGCTCCTTATGCTTAAAGTAATAGTACAGGTCAATCACTCCGTTATAGCATATTTTATAAAAATGAGTGATCGTAAAAGGGATGATAGGGAGATAGTAGCAGATAAGTACGATAACAACTATAATCACAAATATCATAAGCGAAGCCCCCTTATACATCCCATTATCACGGCTACAAAGAGCAACATTATCATCCAGACAAATATCTTAGCTGCCATCATGTAAAGGTCGCCGTTGCTATATATGTCAAGTACCATTTTATCCATCACTTCACCTCCTAAAATTTACTTCGTTCAGTTAATATCCGATATACAGTTCTTACAATGTTCCAGCATATCCAGAACATCAATTCGATAGCTATAAGCACACATACATTGTATACATCTGTAATATCCCTGTGCGTGGTCAGAAAGCCCGCATCACCCGCCGTAGCTATCGGCACTTCAGAGCTTGGGATCTCTGTCACAGTGACTTGTCCAAGTCCGGTGTTTATAGTCTGAGCGTGTGCAGTTGCTATATGAAACAGACTGAAGCATATGACAAACAGGCTACCAATCAAAATCGTTATTTTCAATTTTCGACTCAAGATAATCACTCTCCTTATTTTTATATTCATTAAAACTTTCCTCATCCCGCTTGAATTCGTTAAATTCTCTGTATTCCTTGATAAGCTGAAGAGAGCCAACCATAAAAGCTATAAAAAAGACTAAAGTCATTGATACCCTCCTTTTCACAAGTCACCATCTTCTGTGTAGTCGTAGAGTCCTTCACACGAAAGGCTTGTTAGATACTGAAGTATGCTATCTTCATCCAGCATACGATACACACCATTGCAACAGCTCTTATCTTCTATACATGTATCACAATTCTCATTACACATTTTCGCTATCAATCAACCTCCTAAAGCGTACAAAATAAAAAATACAAGTGCCAATATAAAACTTGCCACTGCACATACATAAAAAGCATAACAGCCAGGCTCTTTAATCCTGGAAAAATTTAGCCCACATATGAAACACAAAACACTAAGAAAGAAGTAAGATACTATTTCTCTTACATCCGAACTCATAAGTACATAATCACTCATAACACTTACCTCTCATCCACATCAAAATTAATAAGCTGTCCACACCTTCTACATCGACGGAAAAGTCTATAATATTTCCGTTTTTCAACATATGCAGGATAATCGTCATTAACCCAAGTGAAGAACTCCCCGCAAGTAGGACAGTACCACTTAAGCTCTTCGCCATCACGCTCAACAACAACATTTTCAGGTTCTAAAAACATATCCAAGCAAAACTCTATAGCCTTTTTTTCTACTTCTGTAAGATTCTCAAATCTTTTTACAGAGCAATTTTCAACAACTTCTTTTGCAAAAAGGAAACTATAATTATCCTTACGCATACAATTTACCTCTCTTTGTCACAATTTTTTATCCACTTTGCAAGACCAAAAATTATTGCTATAGGCATACCAACAAAAAACATAATTGCTACATAATAGATCACAATTATATGAAAAGGAAGTCCTAAGGCAAATAGAATTACACCTGTTACAATTCCTAAAACTAAAATCAAAATATCAAAACATTCCATAACTTTACCTCACTTTTTATTTGTACTTACTCCAATTCTGATTTATAATATTTCTATCATCAGAAAGGAGATTAAACCAATGGACCCATTCTTATGGTCATGTATATCATTAACAGCAATATTTGCTATACCACTGATAATTGGCTTAATAATAGCCATCTGGGGAATAAGGAAGAGTAAAAAGACTGGTAAATAATCCAGTCTTTTTCTTTAATCTTCTTTACTGGATACCCCAACAACAAAGTAGTATAAAAGCATACCGACCAAGCCACATATTAAGAAAGTCATTATTATATTCCAGAGTGAAAAACTAACATCGCCCGCATTGAATTTATAGTTAAGGATATTGAAAATCACCTTTGCAATAGCTTTAATAGAACCGATCACATAACCACCCCCTACGATTTTTTAAGTAAACGGTAAATAGCAATTACCGCTATGATCACAACGGCACCAATTACTACAGTCCAGAATGAAGCAGGTATAAACTCAAAAAACGCCGCTATGACCGGAAAAAGTCCATCCTCACCATCAAGCAGAGCTTTGAAGAAAGCAACAATACCTTTGAGAATACTCCAAAAGCTTTTGGAATTATCGTCATCTACACCGATACCAGAGCCGCCACTTCCACCAGAACCGCCGTCTCCACCGTCTCCACCATCACCGCCATTACCGCCGTTACCGCCGTTACCGCCAGAGCCACCATTACCACCAGTTACATTAACTGTTATATTTATTACAGTCTTACCATCATCATTAGTCACTACCGATGAAACCCTTTTATCTTCTCCATCACCTGTAGTAGTGACCTTGGGAGATAACTCAGTTTTCTTCATAGTGCTAAAGTCCCATTTATATTGTTTAAAATCAGAAGAATACTCTGTCTCAGAACTAACTTTACGCAAACGTATATCCGCATAAATATAACAAGAGTCAACACTGGATAATTCACCAATATCAACACCTTTTAATGCAACAATATATTCAAGAACATTACTGTATACCAAAGTAGCAATTCTTCCGCTGGTAGAAGTTTGACCACTGCCACCATTTGACGGTTGGAATTTAATTTCATCACCCCGAATACTAAAACCGCTTTTATAATCATTCAAATTATAAAACATATAATTAGTACTCCAACTATCTTCTTGAATAACAGACGACCTCATTCTATATACAGTTCTCATCGTAAACTGAACAACTATTTGATAATTTTCAGGACTATACACCATCTTAGGAAATGTATCATAAGAATATTTTGCAGAAAAAATATACACATCCTTAGAATTATCGCCAGTTCCATCTTTACCAGGCAACAACGAACAATCAAAAGAAGTCCAACCAAAACTGTCACACCCCTCACCAGCTTCAGGAGTATTACCACCTACCGTATAACTCCCACTAGGATCTCCCACAAAAGCACTATCTTGATTGAGTGCCATGGAATCATCACCGCCAATGAAATCTCTTACATTCTCAAAATCATCATCATATTGACAGAGTGGGATATTAGTAAAACCCAGTGTACAAGTTCTTTTACCACCTGATAAACTATCAATAACTAACGAGCCATTACCATTTCCAATTGTTTTGTCATCAGTCCAGCCATATTTTTTATAACCTCTATTCCAATATCCCATTCCGCCGACTTCACCACTATAACCAGCACCCGAGTTATAACAACAATAATCTTTTGGTTGATTTGCATATTTACCAGTTTCGTACTTATACGAAAGACAGAAAACAGGGCAACCATCTTTTTCAGTTTTAAAAAAAACTGGAATTGTAGCTCCCGAATTAGATTGACCAAAGGTATCAATCTTTTTACAATTTAAATCTTTAGTAACAGTACATAACCGTGTTTTTTTAGGACAGATAAAATAATATGACCTTGTTCCAGTTCTAACATCTGGATTTGATGTATTCTCATTGTCATAAGTCCAGTTATCAATATACACATATACATCAAAATACTCATTGAATTTTGTCACCCTATAATCAGGGTAATATTTTTTAAATTCAACTATATAATTCGCAAAAGTAGTAGCAATACTAGAACTTCCATTATAAATATACTGCTCATTCATTTGCGCAAATGACGATGGTTGACAAGTTTCAAGGCAACCTATTTCCCACTCACCTGTACCAGCCCAAAAACCTGAACGATGAATCGCACGCCCCATATGTAAACCGCTATAATCTATAGCCCCAGACGAATTGACAGAAGATGAATCAGCCGCCCAGGACGTAAGCGGTATTAAAAAGCGGAGCAGTAATACCATGCACAGCACCACGGGCATGATTTTTTTAATATTTTTCCTAAATTTCATTAGTTCACCTCACATTTTAAATTTGGGTATAAAAAATAGGATGCATGCCCACACCCTAATTTTTTATTTACGAAAAACAACAAAGTGATCTGTTAGCCCTTAGCAGCCTTTACAAGCTTCTTGAATACGTATGCACCCGCTGCGATTACAGGACAAGCAAGAAGCACCATGAGAAGCGGATTGCCAGCGATTGTGTCAAGAACTGTAGACACAACAGAACCCATGTTTGTGATCGCAGTTGTTACTGCTGAAAACTCCATATCATTCACCCCCTTTACTTCATATTTATAAAACCCGCAAAGAGGGGATTATACATTACCTGTCTTTTCACTGGACTTACCAACCGAACCAGTAGCAGAAACAGCGTCCACCGCCTTCAGCTTCTTATCCACTATATCGAAGTACACTTTGCACTTCTGAAAGACACCGATAGTTACCAGATTGTTTTTCTCTCCACATGTCACATCGAAAGACTTACAGCCATTCGATAAACCAACAACATAGTATTTACTATCAGCCTCACCATTTTTACCTTTAATTATCCTCTCTTCCTGAGAAGTCTTAACAAGATCTAAGATAAACAAATAAGCCATAACAGCTACCTCCATATTTATAATGAACAACCAGTTATTTCCTATAGGCTCATGAGCATCTGAGCCTATAGGGTACAAACGAATGAGAGGGGAAGTACAAACTGCCTTTTGCACTTTTTACGAACACCCGTTTGTTACGTTATTATTGTAAATTAACATAAGCATCATTTTCCCCAAAAATATGTTGACTAATAACTCTCAATGATATAGAGTAATGGTTGCATTTATAGATATTAGAAAAACGCTCTTATTCAGAATGGTGGAGTCAGAAGGGACGAAGAAGCCATGGCAACCCCGATGTCAGATTCGGAAGGTGCCGACCTGAGCGACGCAGATATGTAGGTGATACAAGATCTGTGCTCGAACAATGAGAGGCTTGACAGACACGATCAAACCGCTCATACGAAGCGGTTTTTCTTATGTACAAAAAGGAAAGGAAGTAGTATGGAAAGAAGATTATTTACATCGGAATCAGTAACAGAAGGACATCCTGACAAAATCTGTGACCAGATATCAGATGCAGTGCTTGACGCGCTGATGGAGCAGGATCCAATGAGCCGTGTGGCATGTGAGACATCCATCACGACAGGTCTTGTGCTTGTCATGGGAGAGATCACAACCAACGCTTATGTGGATATTCAGAAGATCGTTCGTGAGACGATCAGAGAGATCGGATACGACAGAGCAAAGTACGGATTTGACTGCGATACATGCGGCGTTATCACAGCCATAGACGAGCAGTCATCAGATATTGCCATGGGAGTTGACAAGGCACTCGAGGCAAAGGAGCATCTCATGAGCGAGGATGATATCGAGGCGATCGGTGCCGGAGATCAGGGTATGATGTTCGGATTTGCAACAAATGAGACACCTGAGTACATGCCATATCCAATAGCACTTGCCCACAAGCTTGCAAGAAAGCTCACAGAGGTAAGAAAGAACGGAACACTCCCATACTTAAGACCGGACGGTAAGACACAGGTAACAGTTGAGTACGATGAGAATGACAAGCCTGTAAGACTTGATGCAGTCGTTCTCTCAACACAGCACGGAGAGGAAGTCAGCCAGGAGCAGATCCACGCTGACGTTAAGAAGTATATATTCGACGAGGTTCTTCCACAGGAGCTCATCGATGAGAATACCAAGTTCTTCATCAATCCAACAGGAAGATTCGTAATAGGTGGACCAAATGGTGACAGTGGTCTCACAGGACGTAAGATCATCGTTGACACATACGGCGGATATGCCCGTCACGGCGGCGGAGCCTTCTCAGGCAAGGATTGTACCAAGGTAGACCGTTCAGCGGCTTATGCGGCCCGCTACGTGGCTAAAAACATAGTTGCAGCAGGTCTGGCTGACAAGTGTGAGATACAGCTCTCATACGCTATCGGTGTTGCAAGACCTACATCCATCATGGTAGACACATTTGGCACAGGAAAGCTTTCAGATGAGAAGCTTGTTGAGATCATTAGAGAGCACTTTGACTTAAGACCAGCAGGTATCATCAAGATGCTTGACCTCAGAAGACCTATCTACAAGCAGACAGCAGCTTACGGACACTTCGGAAGAACAGATCTTGATCTCCCATGGGAGAAGCTGGACAAGGTGGATGTGCTGAAAGCATACTTATAAGCAGATTAAAAAAATTCAGACAAATATAAAAGCACATGTATCAGATTGAAACTGATACATGTGCTTTTTGTATATCACGTTATTCCGTGAGTATTAATCTTTGTATTTCTTTGCGGATTCAAGTGCCGCATCTATCTCGTCGAGGGATGCCTGGATCTTGCTCTCCGTATCCTCTTTGACGTCAAATGCTGAATCTATAGGCTCGCTGTCATCGGCGACATCCTCAAATGCAGTGTCGTCATAGTCGTCAGTGTGGATGACATCGTCCTCATCAGGAGATACCTGATTGTCGTAATCGGAGTCTGCGTAACTCTCGTGGATAACCTCGTCGTCCCCAGGGAAGAGCGCCTTGTTGTTGATGGTGGGCACCTCGCTATTGTCGTGGTGAGGCATTCTGACGTGTTCAGCGGCTTTTGCGGAAGGCTCGGCAGCTTCTGATGTTTCATTTGCTGTGCTTTCCTTCTCCTCGTTGTCCTTCTTCAGCTTGTCTATCTGAGCCTCGTAATCAGCGATGAGACCCTTGAGTGAGACAGCAAGGATGATGATGACAACGACCAGTATCACAAGAACTATGATGGCTATGAGCATTATTACGAACTTGTGCTTGTCTATGAAGCTGGACAGCGAATCCGTCTCCTCGATGAGATCCGTTGCGTCAAGGAAAGTTCCTTCATTTGGATTGAAGAAATACCAGCCCTGGTGTCCGTCGTTTGTTGCTGCGTAGAGGAGAACGGTGTTGGAACTGCTTCCCTTCATATAAGCTCTGATGTCCGTGTCGTTCAGGTTGATCTTCACTGGAAGATATCCGGTTGGCACTGAGACTGAATTAGGCTTTGGAATGATGTTATAAGTGTTGTTGTTTGAGTGAACGCTTACAAGGGTATCTGCAGGTGCGGATGCGTTCTGATCTGCCTCTGTGAGTGTTCCTACCTCATCCTCAGTAACAACAGGCTTGGTCTCGCTGTCGATCAATGCAAGAGGTGTTGCAGGCTCGGCTTCTGAACCGGTATCGCTGACAGTAGATGAAGCTGCTTCGGTGGAAGCGGCGGCTGACTTGTCGCTGATGGTTACCGAGTTGTATGACGGTGTCATGTCTATCGACTCTTCTGTGTCGGAGATGACCTCAACTGCTGATGTCTCTATGCTGGCAGTTCCGCTCGCAATGGCGGTAAATGTAAATGTTGCTGTCATTGCATCTCCAGGCTTTACATTTGCCTGGGAGTAGCTTACGGTGCCCTCAGATTCCACGGTGCCGCCGCTCACAGCCTTGAGCAATGTGGAATCATATGTGATATTGTAGCTGTAGCTTGATAAAGCCTGATCGGCTGCGTTTATACTTACCTTGATCTCCACGGTATCGCCAACAACGACCGTGGTGGATGGAACCTCAACACTAAATGCGACTGTAGCGGCATAAGTGGTATGAAGCATGAAAAGCATCATAGTCAACACACATGCAACTTCTGTCATAAACGTTCTAAAGCTAAATCTTGTAGTCCTCATAATATTCATATACGGTTATCCACCGAGTCCTCCTTATCCTCTGTTAATTATTATGGTGTAAGTACGTGTAGCTTTACTCTGGGATTTACATACTATCTTAAATGTATTCTTTCCTGATTTCAGGGTTTTTGTTCCCGTTCCGCTCACTGTGGAGTAGCTGCTTACAGGTGAAGCGTTTATTGTCGCACTTGATACAGATGAGCGCACATTTACCGTGTACTGTGTAGTGCTGTTTATTGCAAATGTAGGTGACAGCTTCTGGCCGCTTACAGAGAGTGTTTTCAGGTAGTTGTTCTGGTTGCCCGGATTAGCCGCAGGCATCTTCATTGCTGTGCTTGGCATATTCTTGTAAACAGGTATGGCAAATGTTATGGCTTTGTTGAGTGCTCCTGAAGACTTGTAGGCATCATATACCTTCCATGCCTCTGTTGTAGGGGCCTGTACATTTCCCATGTACTGATGCCAGTACAGGCAGTCTGTGTAGGTTACGTTGAACTTCTGAGTATACAGAGTGTTCTGACCCTTGTTGATGTAGGACTCTCCGATATACATCGCACCGCCGATTATTGATTTGGCAGGTGTTGTCCATGGCCTGTTGTACGATGTGCCCGATGAAGCCCATCTCAGACCGTTTGTTATAGCGTTGCCTGATGCACTCTCAAATGCACCGATATTGTAGAAGTTATATATGCCGGGATATGTGGCATTCTTACCGTTTGTTCCCGAGGTTATCGAGCCTCCGACCTCCTGCTTGATACGTGAAGCAATGTGGTAAGGGCTGACGCCGGATTTCTGTGCTGCGGTGATTATCATGGATGAATATGTGGTGGTCGAACCGGTTGGGTGCGCATTGTGCATAAACGAACCAGATAATATAGCCTCAACTCCTGACTTTGTCTGTGATGAGTCGTATGACAGCTTTTCAAATGCGAACATGGAGCTTGCGGATGACATATATGTTCTCGGATCGAGGTAATACTTTACAAGATCGTCCGAGGCTGCAAACCATGTTGAACCATCATATGATGAGTAGGAGTCTGTCTTGTAGTTGTATCCAACGGTCTGTGATCTCCAGCCGTAGTTAGGACTGGAAGATGTACAGTTTACAAGGTTGTTGACACGTCCCTGTACGTTGACCTCGTTCTTGACCACGTCGTTCCAGTTAAGGTTGGTGTGTACCGCCTTGAATATCCAGTTTGGATGCTCCGCATGGAGCTTTCTGAGAAGCACCTTGTAGCTCTCAGGGAAGTTCTGGGCGGATAACTGCTTTTCAAATGCTGCATCCGATGTCTGGTTACCGTCAGGTTCCTTGTATGTTCCCATTGTGATGAGCGATGAGGAGATAAATCCTGTATACTTCTTGCTGCTGTATGTGAGGTTGACCTTGTACCATGACTTGTTGGATGTATCAGTCACGGAGAGTGCCTGTCCCTTCATGAGCATGATCGCGCTTCCGTTGTAGGTTATAGGTGTACCCGCTGCCGTCTTGCGGAAGTATACATAGTCTTCATTCACATAACCGCTCTTGGCTGCCTGAGCCGCTGTGGTAGGCTGCTGCGTAGTAGCCTTGGTCGTGGCCTTTGTTGTGGCTGAAGTGGAGTCGATCACGATGAACTTGGAATATACATAACCGGTGTAGCGCTTCTTCTTATATGTAAGCTTGACCTTGTACCATGTCTTGTTGGAAGTGCTCAGTACGGTCATCTTCTGACCCTTCCTGAGGAGTATGGCCGAGCCGTTATATTTTATAGGCGTGCCGTTTGGTGATTTGCGGAAATACACGTAGTCAGACGTGAGAGTTCCCGTGGTCGCGGCTTCTGCGTGATTGTTTCCCACATACAGTCCGGTCACCGCGATGCAGACGACCGCCCAAATAAGCATTACGATAGAAATAGTAGTCCGGGTTCGTTTATTATTGATATCCATAGTAACCTCCATTTTTCATAAAACAAATCTATATATAAAATAGTATTTATGACAAAATTACATCAGTCTAAGTTTACCATAATTATTGCAAATGAGCACCATTTTTGTGAAAAAAGTTATAAAAAAGTAATAAAATTGCAACAAAAAAGCTTTTGCCGGTCAGACAAGTGCTGACCGGCAAAAGCTTTTCGCCTTATGTCGTATATATTAACCTACTTTGAGCTTGAATTTCTGAATCTCTTTGTCCGTCTCTACCTTCTCGATTAGAGCACCAAGTCCGCGAAGCTTTTCGTCGAACTTCTCGTAGCCTCTCTGGATATACTTGATATCACATACAGTAGAGAAGTCGTTGGCCACAAGTGCCGCAATTACAAGTGCTGCGCCTGCTCTCAGGTCAGGTGCTGCAACATTTGCACCGGTGAATGTCTCCACACCATCGAGAATAGCGGTGTTGCCCTCGACTCTGATGTGTGCGCCCATTCTTGAAAGCTCTGCGACATACTTGAATCTGTTCTCAAATATGCTCTCGGTGACGATGCTTGTTCCGTTGGACAGTGCAAGTGTAACCGCCATCTGTGGCTGCATATCTGTCGGGAATCCCGGATATGGCAGAGTCTTGATGTTGGTAGCCTTGAGTCTCTTGTTGCACATTACTCTCACTGAATCATCGTACTCGATGACAGTGGCACCTATATCTGTAAGCTTTGAGGTTATAGCCTCAAGATGCTTAGGAATTACGTTCTTGATGAGGACGTTGCCTCTGGTGGCTGCTGCTGCAACCATGAAGGTTCCTGCCTCGATCTGGTCCGGAATGATGGAATATGTAGTTCCGTGAAGTGACTTTACGCCACGGATACGGATGACATCAGTTCCGGCACCCTTGATGTTAGCACCCATACTGTTGAGGAAATTGGCAACATCAACGATATGTGGCTCCTTGGCTGCGTTCTCTATGGTAGTCTTGCCGTTTGCCATTACGGCGGCCATCATGACATTGATGGTGGCACCTACTGAGATCACATCCATGTAAATGTGGCTTCCGATCAGCTCATCAGCCTCAACGGATATCATACCGTTTGCTATATCAACGTGGGCTCCAAGTGCTTCAAAACCTTTTATGTGCAGATCTATCGGACGGGCTCCGATGTCGCATCCGCCTGGAAGAGCGACCTGTGAATGGTTATATTTGCCAAGCAGTGCGCCGAGCAGATAGTAGGATGCTCTGATCTTTCTGATATATTCGTCGTCGACACAGAGATTGGTATTCGGATTGATGGTTCCACCACATATAGCAACCGTGTGCTCGTCTATGTAACGGACCCTTGCGCCGATACCCTGAATGGCCTGAAGAAGGACTCTTGTATCTCTGACGTTCGGTACGTTTTCTATTGTGACTTCCTGGTCGGTCATGACTGCAGCGGCAAGTATTCCAAGTGCGGCATTCTTAGCACCCGCAATGGTAACTTCGCCCTCCAGAGGACGACCTCCCTTGATAACATACTGTTCCATATTTCACCTCTTAGATAATTCTCGGATTATCGCAACTTTATAGATTATAGCACATAAAACTGAAAAGTAAACAGTTACTTGTCTGCTTCACAGTATATACATCTGTAAATTCGCTTTTCTCTGTCTGTGAGTTTGAATATATGGGTTATTCCCTGCTCTGTGGTCGTAATGCATCTTGGATTGGTACATTTCTTTATTCCAACCAGTCTCTCAGGCAGTTCGATCTTACGTTTTTCAACGAGCTTGCCGTCCTTGATGATGTTGACGGATATATCCGGGTCGATATACCCCAGAACATCAAGGTTTATGTCGATATCCTGATCTATCTTAAGAATGTCCTTTCTTCCCATCTTCTCGCTTTTAACATTCTTGATTATAGCAACGGAGCAATCCAGCTTATCAAGATGAAGATCGTTGTATATCTGCAGGGCTTTGCCTGCTGTTATATGGTCAAGTACAATACCATTCTGAATACTGTCAATATTCATGATCATTCCTCCTATGCCTTAAAATCCTTGTCGAGTCCGAGAAGGTCCATGATGAGTGCCATTCGGACATATTTGCCGTTGAGTGCTTGTCGGAAATAACATGCTCTCGGATCGTCATCCACCTCAACAGATATCTCATTTACACGAGGAAGCGGGTGAAGGATCGACAGGTCAGGCCTAGCGAGAGCCAGCTTTGACTTGTCAAGAATATAGGTATCTTTCAGTCTTATGTAGTCCGCCTCGTTGAAGAAACGTTCTTTCTGGACTCTTGTCATATAGAGAACGTCCAGAGATCCGATAGCATCCTCAAGAGAGGAAATCTCCTCATATGGTATATTATTCTTTTCGATGACTTCTGTTCTTATATAATCAGGTAATTTTAATTCATCCGGTGATATGAGAATAAATTTTATGCCTTCGTATCGTGACATGGCCTTTATAAGTGAATGAACCGTACGACCAAACATAAGATCTCCGCAGAAACCTATGGTCATATTGTTTAGTCTGCCCTTCTCTCTCTTTATTGTGAGAAGGTCGGCCAATGTCTGCGTAGGGTGATTGTGACCGCCGTCACCAGCATTAATAATAGGAACATCTGATTTCATGGAAGCCAGCATCGGGGCACCCTCTTTATAATGTCTCATAGCTATAATATCGGCATAACAGCTGACGATCTTGACGGTATCGCCCACACTCTCACCTTTTGTTGAAGATGAGGAGCTCGCAGATGAAAATCCGAGAACGTTTCCGCCAAGTTCCATCATGGCAGCCTCGAAGCTAAGTCTTGTGCGTGTGCTTGGTTCAAAGAACAGAGTTGCAAGCTTCTTGCCCTTACACACCTCGCTGTATTTCTCTTTATTGTCGATGATGTCCTGTGCCAGCACGAGAAGGTGGTCAACCTCCTCAACTGACAGATCCATCGGGTCTATTAAATGTCTCATTTGACATAATCCTCCTTAGATGATCGGGTAAATATTATCATGAATTGAGAAGTGTATACATAACAGCCTTCTCAGCGTGACGTCTGTTCTCAGCCTCATCGAGAATGTGGTTAAGGTTCTTGTCGATAACGCCCTGTGAGATCTCAAATCCCTGGTGCATAGGCATGTCGTGGAATACTATAGCCTTGCTTCCCTCTGTGAACTCCTCGTTGAGCTGGTAAGGCATCATCTTTGCGAGAGTCTCCTCCTTCTGCTGCTTGTATGCAGGGTTGTTGAAGAACTCCATGTCTACCCATGTATCTGTGTAGAGGATATCCATGTCCTTGGCGTACTTCTTGGCCTCCTCCATGCTCATGGTAGGATCGAGCTCAACATAGTGACCTGTAGCCTTTGCTGCCTCAAAGAAGTCATCGCCGCATACGGTGTTGTTCACAAGTGGCGTGAGTCCGTAGATAGTTCCCTTCTTCATCTTTGCAAAGAACTCAACAAGTGAGTTAAATACGTTGTTCTTGGCACCAATGTACATAAGTTTTACATCGAGGCTGCCAAACTTCTCTATGATAGTGAGGGCATCTGCCAGAATCTGGCATGGATGATAAGAACTGTCACATCCGTTGATAAATGGAACAGTAACATTGTCACCGAACAGCTCAACAGTCTCGTTCTTTACAAGACGAGCCATGATGATATCTACATTTCTGCATACATACTTAATCTCTGATACAGGCTCACCGAGTGTAAAGTTGGAATCCTTCCAGAGCTGGTTGTAATATGTACCGCCGAGCTCAGTTATACCTGTTGTAAATGAAAGGAATGTTCTTGTGGAAGTTTTCTCAAAAAGAGTGTAGAGCTTCTTGCCATCAAGAGCATGAGCGTACTTCTCAGGGTTCTTCTTCATATCAAGTGCCAGATTGAGAATATCCATCAGCTCACCAGCTGTGAAATTCTTGAAGTTAAGCATGTTTTTCATAACAAATGTCCTCTTTTCTCTATAATTATAAATTACTTGCAATACGGACAAACATAATCTATGGATCCTGGCAATATATTTAGGATACGGGTGTTGATATATGTCTGCCTGAAATTTTATTATATAGCACATGGTTTCAAAAGTAAAACAGTTTACGACATCACATAAATTATGAATGTAAATATTTGAAGATTTATGCCTGATTATAAAAAAAATATAGATAATAAAGCAAAAAACAGCTTAATTTTTTGATTTTTATTGACAAAGATGTGCATATATGGTTTTATTATTTTATAAAATTTTTATAAAAAATTTATAATTAAATCAAAGGGAGGACATTTTATGATCAAGCAGAGAAACATTGCTTTGTGCATAGTATTTTCAATCATTACATTTGGAATATATGCACTGTATTGGTTCGTTTGCCTTACAAATGATGCTAATCAGGAATCTGGACAGACAGATGCAACAAGCGGTGGGGTAGCATTGTTGCTTACTATCGTTACATGTAATATCTATGGATGGTTCTGGGCATACAAGATGGGCGAGAAGATTGATGCCATAAAGACAAAGAATGGTCAGCCAGCAGGAAACTCAAGCATACTTTTCCTTCTGCTCCAGTTATGCGGACTTGGAATCGTATCATATGCTATTATGCAGGATACCATCAATAAAAATGCGTAATGAATCAAATTGCATACAAATATACATTGAAAAATGTATAGATGCAGTTGCATACAGACAAAATGTATGAGAAAATAGTCCCGTAGGCTGAGTTGTGTCTGCGGGGCTATTCTATTATTTTTATTGCAGTTATGTAGTGGTTATATAGGAACAGTATAATTGCAGTCATACACAAGTCATACATATGTAATTAAGGATCTAAATTTAAGGAGGATTATCAATTATGATCAAACAGAGGAATATTGGAATATGTATTCTGCTTTCAATTGTGACATGCGGAATATATGGATTGTATTGGTTTGTTGTGCTGACAGACGATATCAATCAGGAGTCAGGAGAGACAGATGCAACAAGTGGTGGAATGTCGCTTTTGCTCACTATCGTTACATGTAACATCTATGGATGGTTCTGGGCATATAAGATGGGTGAGAAAGTTGATATCATAAAGAATAAGAACGGTGTACCATCAAGCAACTCAGGCATCTTATACGTCCTTCTTCAGGTATTTGGACTTGGAATTATTGCATATGCGCTTATGCAGGACACTGCAAACAAATATGCAGAGGCTATACCTCAGATGAATACAGGATATGGTCAGCAGACCTACAGTCAGCAGCCATATGGTCAGCAGGGATATGGTCAGAATACATACAACCAGCAGGGATATGGTCAGCAGCCATACAGCCAGCAGGGATATGATCAGAACGCATATAACCAGCAGGCATACGGACAGCAGCCATACAGCCAGCAGGGATATGATCAGAACGCATATAATCAGCAGGCATACGGACAGCAGCCATACAGCCAGCAGGGATATGATCAGAATGCATACAATCAGCAGGGATATGGTCAGCAGGCCGGTTTAGACCAGAATACATTTGGCCAGCAGTCAGATCAGAATATTAACACATCAGCAGATGCTTCAGGCAGTGATAACAGCCAGCAGTAGTCGGCGGAGACAAAGAAATACAGAGCATGGATCAGATACAGAAATCAAGAAGAAATGCGATAATTAAAAGGGATGCCATCCTCGTGGGGATAGGCATCCTCTATTATATATTCATAAGAGTGACAGGACTTGCCATACCATGTATATTCAGAAAGATAACCGGATTTTTATGCCCAGGATGCGGGATAACACGGGCTATCCTTGCGGCCGTAAGGCTGGATCTTGCAAAGGCATTTGCTTATAATCAATTTATGTTTATAGCTCTTCCGGCGTTGGCATACATAATTGTAAAAAACGATTATGTATTCGTAAGATATGGAAACAGAAAATTATCGCGATTTGACAATATACTTATATTTATATGTATTGCCGGGGCGGTGATGTTTGCCGTTCTCAGGAATGTGATGCGCTTTTGAGAGAGAGACGATGACAAGTTTATTGGCAGCGTTATAGAATGACCATCGTAACAGACTTATTTAATATCCCATCTTCTTGACAATAAATAATAAAAGGGCATATAATTTACAATTACCGAGGAGTTTTTCGGTAAAGTTGCACAAGCATTTCATTTGTGCTTGTAGTATTTTTTCAGGGAGGGTTTTTGAAATGGCAAAAAAACCGTATTATATTACAACCGCCATTGCATATGCATCAGGTAAACCTCATATAGGCAACACCTACGAGATCGTGTTGGCTGACAGCATTGCAAGGTACAAGAGATTCGCAGGTTATGATGTAAGATTCATGACAGGAACAGATGAGCATGGACAGAAGATCGAGAACAAGGCTTTTGAGAACATGCAGACCCCAAAGGAATTCGTTGATGAGACATCAGGTGAGATCAAGAGAATATGGGATCTCATGAATACTTCATATGACAAGTTTATCCGTACAACAGATGATTACCATGAGAAGCAGGTACAGAAGATATTTAAGAAGCTGTACGATCAGGGTGATATATATAAGGGACATTATGTAGGAAAATACTGTACACCATGTGAGTCGTTCTTTACAGATGGACAGCTCATAGATGGCAAGTGCCCGGACTGTGGAAGACCTGTTCAGGAGGCCAAGGAGGAGGCATACTTCTTCAAGATGAGCAAGTATCAGGACAAGCTCATGAAGCATATAGAGCAGCATCCTGAGTTTATACAGCCTGAGTCAAGACGTAACGAGATGGTCAACAACTTCTTAAAGCCGGGACTTCAGGATCTGTGTGTTTCAAGAACATCATTCAAGTGGGGAATTCCGGTAGACTTTGATCCAAAACATGTTGTATATGTATGGGTTGATGCGCTTTCAAACTACATAACTGGACTTGGATATGACGTAGATGGAAAGAGCGATGAGAAGTTTTATAAATACTGGCCGGCAGATCTTCACTTGATCGGCAAGGATATCCTGAGATTCCATACCATTTACTGGCCTATCATGCTGATGGCACTCGGACTTCCGCTTCCAAAGCAGGTATTTGGACATCCTTGGCTCCTCCAGAGTGATGGCAAGATGAGTAAGTCGAAGGGCAACGTAATGTACGCTGACGATATGGTCAATATATTTGGCGTGGATGCTGTCAGATTCTTTGTTCTTCACGAGATGCCATTTGAGAATGATGGAGTTATCTCATGGGAGCTCATGGTTGAGAGACTCAACTCAGAGCTTGCAAATACACTTGGAAATCTGGTCAATAGAACCATATCGATGTCAAACAAGTATTTCGGTGGCATTGTGACAAATACCAACGTCACAGAGCCTGTCGATGAGGATCTTAAGAAGGTCGTTATGGACTGCAGATACAAGGTTGCAGAGTGCATGGATAAGCTCAAGGTTGCAGATGCGATCACAGAGATATTTGCACTGTTCAAGAGATGCAACAAGTACATAGATGAGACAATGCCTTGGGCACTCGCAAAGGAGGAGGACAAGAAGGACAGACTGAACACAGTTCTGTACAACCTTGTCGAGAGCATCGTTATAGGTGCAACACTCCTTGAGCCATATATGCCTGAGACAACTGAGAAGATCATGGCACAGCTCAATACCGAGAAGAGAAAGGTCACAGAGCTTGGAAAGTTTGGTCTGTACAAGTCAGGAACAAAGGTAACAGAGCAGCCTGAGATCCTATTCGCACGTCTTGACGTGAAGGAAGTTATGGCTAAGGTTGCCGAGTTCGCTCCAGTGGAGAAGGAGTCCATGTACGAGCAGGCCAAGAAGCAGAAGGAAGAGAAGGAGAATTCTGCTGAGACCAAGAAGATCAAGATCGCAGAGGCAAAGGTTCAGGCACTCAAGGCCAATCCTGATGTAGTTGACAAGCAGGAGATAAGCATTGAGGAGTTCCAGAAGATGCAGCTCATGATCGGCGAGATCGTTTCCTGTGAGGAGGTTCCAAACTCCAGAAAGCTTCTCTGTTCACAGGTAAGCTTTGGCAAGAACAATGTGAAGCAGATTGTGTCCGGAATCAAGGGTACATATTCCGCTGAGGATATGGTTGGCAAGAAGGTTGTGGCTATAGTAAACCTCAAGCCATGCAAGCTTGCCGGAGTCGTATCAGAGGGTATGCTTCTGTGCGCAGAGGATCCTGAGGGTAATCTGTCACTCCTGACCACCGAGAAGGACTTCCCAGGTGGATGCTTTATAAGCTGAGATATAAAATAGTGGATATAATGAGGGAAGCATCACAGGCCGGGCACACGGCCGGGATCCGTGGTGTTTCCCTGTTTTTATTTATAAAGCTGAAGTAAATTTTATGTTACAAAGATTATACGCAGAGGCCTTTCTGCATTGATTTATTAGATGTTTCATGATAGAATTTTGTTAGGTGCACGGACAGGAGGAGTGTGCCTTTGGAAAGATTTAGAAATCTTAGCGCCATGACCCCTGGGCTTTGGCTTTCAGGGATAACGAGGTTGAAGGTTATCGAATATTCGGCGGATGCCTTCACGCAGAGTCTGGATGCGCACATGATATCCAAATATGGGGGTAACTCCAAAACAAAGAATCATGACCGGACACCCATAGCTGTTATGTATGGTGGCTTCACCTTTTTTTAGTGCGCCATATTATAATATTATCAGTATACAGCGTGGTTATAAGCCGAAAGGAGATTAATTTAATATGTGTGGAATCATAGGATATGTAGGAAAGAAACCAGCCAAGGACATTCTTATTGACGGACTGGCAAAGCTCGAGTACAGGGGATATGACAGTGCGGGAATAGCACTGCTTAATGATGATGATACACTGACGATCAAGAAGAAAGCCGGCAGAGTGGAAGACCTCAGGGAGATGTGCAGCGACGACAGTCCTGTGTACAGATCAACCTGTGGAATAGG
>OKRY01000070.1_pt1 | contig 58517 bp, 45 predicted proteins | sample 1601121 | NCBI WGS metagenome assembly OKRY01 (sample SAMEA3541546, study PRJEB24748) | human gut metagenome | biome: human gut; feature: human-associated habitat; material: faeces | place: China | collected 2012
GCTGTGTCCGCTATGATAAAATCGCTTTCGTGCTGTTCCCGGTAGGCTCTCCGGGACGGTCAAAATCTATTTCATAACATTTATAAAACTCGCGGCTGGGATCATTCATCAGCATTACATAGTTATTGGTCAAATCATTTCCCAAAAACTCTTTATAGAAAGACACCGGAGTATATTCTTTCGCTTCCCCACCCTTCAGACTCCATGTAAAGGTGGAAACAGGTTCGCCAAGGGTCAGCACCAGCATACGATAAACCGTTCCCAGCATTTTTGTCTTTTTCTTTTCCAGTTCGGCCGGCTTCGCTCCGGTAGCGGCGGCTTCGCGTAGTTGTAAACCAAATTCCTTCAGTTTCAGTCCTATCAGACTACTCATCTTTCCGGTATTCTCACTGCTGAAAGTTTCCACCATTGCACTCTTGGGGACCAGTCCGTATTTCTCTATAATATCCGATACTCCTGTGAATTGTCCCCCATCGCTTAAGGGATGCTTGAACAGCCATTCCACCATTTTATCGTCCATGGGCTTTCCACTGGTATCAATGATTCCCTGTAAGAATAAGTTTGCTTTTTCTAATTGGTCGTAGAAAAAGCAGTAGTTCTGTGAGAACTCCATCTCATCCAGTCCGTATTTGGCAATCATCTGGCTGCGGAGCACGTTCAGTCCGGTAAAAAGCCAGCAACGACCGGAAGATTGTTGGTCGGTTATTCCCTTGGATAGCACCTTGTGTGAAAACTCCGTATCAAAATCGGCACGGTTCTCCTGGTTCAATGCCAACGTGTTGATACTTGTTCCGCCTAAGGCGTTACGGATGGCTTTGTCGGCAGGGGTTGCCTTATAACTTTGTTTGATTTGATTCAGCATTTCACCTGAAATGCCTCCCTGTTGTGCCTGGGCTGTCAATGCAGCCGCAAACAGAAGGGCGAATGTGATGTGTTTCTTCATATTATTGTAAAAATATAAAATGATTTATTAGGGTGGGTAAATGTACAAGTTATTTTTGAACCCTGCTAATCTTTCACGTGAAAGATATATAATCATCAGATCCTATCATTATTATGACAGGCCCGGCTGTTCTGCTTTTTTCTTTATCTTATATCCCAGTATAGCAATTGTGATACTCATCAAGGGACTGATAATGTTAAAGAATGCGTAAGGCAGATACACAATGGTGGGAACACTAAGGATAGTAGCCTGTGTCATACCGCATGTATTCCAGGGTATCAATGGCGAAGTGACTGTAACAGAATCTTCCGTCGTGCGGCTCAGCAGTTTGCTTTCATAACCGTTTGCACTATAGATGTCTTTAAACATATTACCCGTCAGGATAATGGATATATATTGATCTGCTGTAGCAAGATTCAGGAACAAGCCCGATGCAACTGTGGATGACACCATTCCTACCCGCTTTTTCGTAAAACGTACAAAGACAGAAGTGATACTGCCGAGCATTCCTCCGGCTGTCATCGCCCCTCCGAAACACATGGCGCAGATAATCAGCCAGATGGTATTCATCATACCCGCCATTCCGCGAGTGGATATCAGTTCGTTTATTTCCGCATTACCGGTTTCCAATTGGGTTCCACCATAAAGCATTCCCATTCCTCCTTTGAACAAGGCGGCAATCCCTTCGACTCCTTGTCCGGCGATTTCGCATAATAGTCCGGGCTGGAAAATCAAGGCAAAGACGGTAGCCAGAGCCGTAGAAACAAATAGAGTGATGATGGAAGGCACTTTACGTGCAATCAGTATCGCTGTGACAACGGGGACAATCATCAACCACCATGAAATATGGAACTTATCACTCAATATACGGGTGTATTCGGCGATATGACCGGTATCAGTGGCTTCATGTGACAATCCGGCTATGGTAAAGATTATCAAAGTGATGACAAGTGATGGAACGGTGGTAATCATCAAGTAACGGATGTGAGTGAACAGCGGTGTATCCGTTACGGACGATGCCAGAATGGTGGTATCCGAAAGCGGAGAAACTTTATCACCGAAATAGGCTCCGGAGATAATCGCACCTGCAATCCAACCTTCACTGAAACCTTGCGCCTTCCCTATTCCCATCAGTGCGATGCCGATAGTGGCGATGGTAGTCCATGAGCTGCCTGTCATGACAGATACTACCGCACAAATAATGCAAGTGGATACCAGGAAAAAATGAGGATGAATAACCTGTATGCCATAATATATTAATGTAGGGACTACACCGCTGACCATCCATGCTCCGGACAAAGCTCCGATGATCAGCAAGATAATAAGTGCGGTACTTACCCCGGCTATATTATTGGTGACAGCCAGTTCGAAGTCCTTCCACGGACGACGGAATCCCGCCATACCTATCAGCACACAAACAGCTGTAGCCACTAGCAGACAGACTTGGCTGCCACCGGACAAGGCATCACTTCCAAATGTACGGATAGTGACAAACAATAATAAAATAAGTACGAATACGGGTAAAAGGGATACTAACGGTGAAGGGATTTTGTTATCTTTCATTCTTTTTTTATTCAATTTTTATTCAAAATGTAAATAGAACTATCAATTTGGTTTTCAGCGTGCAAAGTTCGGAATATTTTTTGAGTTCTAAAAGTCAATCGGCGGTATTTAAAGACTTTTTTTGTATTTGCAGGTAAACCTTTTTGCAAGGGGGGCGTTATTAGTTCAAATTATAACCTAAAACTTAACAAATATGAATGAATTAGTTGGTGGCTTAGGCTACGCTGTAAAAAATTGGTGGATGTCCCTGTTGCTGGGCTTGCTCTACATTGCGGTAGCACTATGCTTATTGTTCGCTCCTGTGAGCAGTTATGTGGCACTGAGTGTCATCTTCAGTATCTCGATTCTGGTCAGTGGCGTTCTGGAAGTTTTTTTTGCTGCCGGAAACAAAAAAACAATCAGTAGTTGGGGATGGTATCTTGCCGGAGGTATTATTGATTTGCTGATAGGTATTTATCTGGTATTCTATCCGTTGGTCAGCATGGAACTGATTCCGTTTATTGTTGCTCTCTGGCTGATGTTCAGAGGGTTTACATTGTGTGGCTATTCCACAGATTTGAAACGCTATGGCACAAAGGACTGGGGGTGGTATCTGGTGTTTGGCATTCTGGCTATTCTTTGCTCTATGGCTATCATCTGGCAACCTGGACTTGGTGCTGTTACCGTGCTCTATATGCTGTCCATCACTTTCCTTATTATCGGATGTTTCCGTGTCATTTTCTCCTTCGAGTTGAAAAGATTGCATAAAAACAAGTAAAAAAAATCGTTTATTTTGGGCTACGTCATACGTTATTCGTATTTTTGTTAGCCCAAAATAAACAATGATTTCTAGTAAGAGTCTTAAATACACTGTGCGTATTCTGCTAGGTACACTGATTGGTGTCTACCTGGGAATAATTGTGCTGCTGAACATACCGTATGTTCAGGGCAAATTATCTGTTTTTGTAACTAAGGAATTAAAAAACATACTGAATACGGAGGTTTCTGTAGGACGGATTGATATGGGTTTGCTGAACCGTATCATTGTGGAAGATGTCCTTTTGCATGACCGGAAGAACCAGGAGATGCTGAAAGTAGCCCGCTTATCGGCAAAATTCGACCTTCTGCCTTTATTGAACGGTAAAGTCACCATCAGCAGTGTCCAGCTTTTTGGATTTACGGTCAATTTGAACCGGGAAACTCCGGAATCTGCCCCTAATTTCCAGTTTGTGTTAGACGCTTTCGCGTCCAAAGATACGGTTAAAACAAAATCTAATTTGGATTTACGAATTAATTCCGTGCTGATAAGGCGTGGCAGAGTGACATACGATATATTATCGGAACCGGAAACTCCCGGTAAGTTCAATGCCCATCATCTATCGGTGAAGAATCTCGCAGCAACGCTTTCACTGAAGGCATTGCGCAGCGACTCGTTGAATGCCGCCATCCGGCGGGTCAGCTTTGACGAACAATGTGGTTTTTCATTGCAGAAGTTCGCCATGAAAGTTACAGCCAACAATAAACGTTTGGATATTAAGGATTTTGGTGTGGAGCTTTCAAATACTGCTTTAAAGATAGACAGTCTGACCTTGAAGTATGACAGCCTGCCCGAATTGCCCCAAATGACAGAAAATATAAGATATGACGGCTCTTTGAAGGCTTCCGTTATACTGAAAGATTTGGCTCCTTTTGTGCCTGCCTTGTCACGCTTTGAAGAACCGTTGGATCTAAATCTGGTTTTCTCCGGTCACGGCAAACATTTGGACTGCCCCACCCTGCGGCTGACTAACCACCACGGATTGATGATTGCAGGGGAAGCTGCCTTAAGTAACTGGGATGCAGGCATGGATATGTACATTTACGGCAAACTGGGTAACTTGACCATGACAAAAGAGGGCATAAACGTTCTGATGACGAACCTGACGGGAAAGGTTCCTCCCATTTTGCAACGTTTGGACTATATTCGTTTTAACGGGGAAGCGGCGGGCTATCTGCATGATCTCACACTGACAGGCTTGTTCCATACAGGGGCAGGCATGGTGAAAACGGACGTGATGATGAGCATTGATGAACAAAGTATGAGCAGAACCTATTCGGGTAGTGTGGCGAGTGCAGACCTGGATTTGGGAAAATTACTTAATCAGGAAAAGAAATTCGGCAAGGTGGATTTCAATGTGGAACTGAAAGGTTTCAACTATAAGAACCGATATCCGGAATCATACATCAAAGGAATCATATCTTCCTTTGAATATAGTCAATATCAATATGAAAATATCATGTTGGATGGCGTATATAAGGACGGAGGCTTTAACGGGCGCTTATCCATGGACGACGCAAACGGTTCTGTCCAGATAGACGGTAATTTCAATGTTGCCAAAACAATCCCTGACTTTAACCTGAAGGCATCCGTAAAGAACCTGCGCCCTCACGACCTCCATCTGTCGGACAAATATGAGAATGCCAGTATTTCACTGGGCCTCACTGCTGATTTCACCGGCAAATCCATTGACGACATGAACGGGCGCATTTCATTGGACAGCCTGCAATTAAACGCTCCCGATGAAGGAGGGTGTTTCCTTGACAATCTGACTATTACAGCCGGACAGGTAAGCGGTGAAAAAGAGTTGCGCATAAATTCATCCTTCATGACAGCGGTGATACGAGGTGACTATTCCTACCACACCATTCCGGCCAGCGTGGTAAAGACGGTACAACGCTATATTCCGTCCTTACTGACTATAAAGGATAATATGCCTGAGCCTCACAATAACTTCCAGTTTGATATCTGCCTGGAAAATGCCGAAGTGCTATCCAAATTATTTCAGATTCCATTGGAATTATACCTGCCGGCATCTTTAAAAGGATATTTTAACGACGGCGAGGAAAAGTTGCACGTAGAAGGACATTTTCCGGAATTCAGATACAATGGAACACGTTATGATTCGGGCGTTTTATTTTGTGAGAATCCTTCTGACCGGTTCAAATGTTCACTGCGAGGCGGTATGCTGATGAAAAGTGGTGCAATGCTTAACTTCTCGGTGGAAGCCAATGCCAAAAACGATCATTTGGAAACAACAATTAACTGGGGGAACAATACTGATGTGACTTACGGTGGTAAATTTGCCGCCGATACCCGTTTCTTCAAAACGGAAGGTCCCCACCCTATTCTTCAGGCAGATATAAACATACAGCCCACAAAAGTAGTGCTGAATGATACGGTATGGAACATTCATCCCTCGCATATCGCCATAGATTCGGGACGCGTATTCATTGACAATTTCCTGTTTGAACATGAGGACCAATATTTAAGGATAGATGGTAAACTGACCAAGAAGGAAAGTGTATATGCGCAGACACGGTCATCCTGTCCATAAGACATAACCATACTGTGATCCAGACCTGCCTCCCGTGCATGTCCGGCTGGAACAACCTCGATCTCTGCAGACATGAAGTCCTCTTCTGTCATATCATATTTCTCTTTCAGAATCTCAAGGATACCTTCTTTCACTGCATCCTTTTCCTTTCCTTCCAAAGGCTTACTGCCTACGAGGACATCCAGGTTTTCTCCCTCGATTACCTTGTTTGCCTTTTTCTCCATCTGCTCACCAGCCAGATGGATCAACAGATCCGTCACACAGAAGACCGGATCATTCTTATCCTCACCGACATTGACTGTGATCACAGTTCCATCCTTCTTTACAACCACACCATGCAATGCAAGTGGCAATGTTACCCACTGATATTTCTTGATACCACCATAGTAATGTGTATCCAGATATGCAAACTCTTCGCTCTCATACAACGGATTCTGCTTTACGTCCATACGAGGCGAATCAATATGTGCACCTAAGATGTTCATACCCTTTTCAAGCTTCTTCTTTCCGATCTGGAACAGGGCAACTGTCTTGTCCATGCAGACGCTATATACTTTATCACCTGCCTTGAGTGCTTTCTTATCCTTTGTGATATCTGCCAGATTCACATAGCCTTTTTCTTCTGCCTGCTTTACAATCTGCTTTACACACTCACGTTCCGTCTTTCCTTTATCCAGAAACTTCAGATAGTTCTTACAAAGCTTCTCCAGCTCATCTAACTGCTTTTTATTGTACGTTGTCCATGCATTTTTACGTCTCATTGTCATAGCCTCCTGTCAAAAACACTTTACCTTCATTATACCAACTTTGATACAACCTTATGTAAAATTGCAAATGCTTCATCGCATTCTTTCTCTGTAATATTGAGTGGTGGAACCAGACGGATCACATTTGGTCGAACCGCTGTGATCAGAAGACCTTCGTCGGCAGACTGATACTTCACGTCAGTTGCAATATCCTTGTTGAACTCAACGCCAATCATAAGTCCACGTCCACGTACCTCTTTCACACATGGAAGTTTCAATAATTCCTCACGGAAATATGCACCGATCTTATCTGCATTTTCCGGAAGCTTCTGATCTATGATTTCTCCGATCTGTGCATAACTTGCCGCACAGGCAACCGGATTTCCTGCATAGGTGCTTCCGTGTGCACCTGGTCCAAATGTAAGCGCCAGCTTCGCACTTGTACACATTGCACCGATCGGCATTCCGCCGCCCATTGCTTTCGCCATGCTGACACAATCCGGCTTCACACCGTATCCCATATATGCCATCAGACTTCCGGTTCTTCCCCAGCCAGTCTGTACCTCATCAAATAACAACAGCATATTACGCTCATCGCACAATTTGCGCAAGCCCTGTAAGAACTCCTTCGTTGCAGGAATCACACCGCCTTCTCCCTGTACCGGCTCTACCATGATTGCAATCGTATCGTCCGTACACGCATCTGCAAATGCCTGTACATTGTTAAACTCTGCATAAGAAAATCCAGGAATCATCGGATCATAGTTTCTCTGGATTGCTGTTCCCGGCTGTCCGGTTGCTGCCAGAGTCGCAAGTGTCCGTCCATGAAAGCTGTTCTTGGCTGTTACAATATGATAACGGTTTGGTCCAAAATTATCTTTTCCATATTTTCTGGCAAGCTTGATCATAACTTCATTTGCCTCTGCCCCGGAATTCTGGAAATAAATCTTCTCCATACCGATAGCATCACAGATACGCTGTGCAAGCATAACCATCGGAATCGTGTAACAATAGTTGGACGCATGCATCATCTGCTGGCACTGCTCCATGATTGCTTCCACAACCTTCTTATTGCAATGTCCGGCTGAATTAACCGCAATACCCGCCATAAAATCGAGATACCGTTTTCCAGTCTCATCGATGACATAGTCATCCTCGCCTTTTTCTGCAATGAAATCAAAACGCTGAAATGTCTCATAGAAGTATTTGTTATACATCTCTTTGATTTCTTCTTTTGTCTTTCCGGTACTCTTCAAATCCATCTCTCTCACCTCATATGCTATAAATTTCAGATGCCGACAGGAAACCTGCCGGCATAATATTACTTATTTGTTCCGTATATCTGGCTTGCCACCAGACTGTCCAGAATTCCTACTAACTGACCGATTTCCGGTTTGCTGATCTGTGCATCTGCGCCAAGCAGATCACCCTTCCGCTTCATATCATCGTTAATCAAAGACGAGAATATCACAATCGGAATCTGCTTTAATCCTTCTGTCTCACGAATCTTCTTGATCAGATGATGTCCATCCATCTGTGGCATCTCAATATCTGTAATCAGGCACTTCGCGCCATATTCTACACCATTATTCTTCTTCAGTTCACACAGATAATCCCATGCTTCCTGTCCGTTGTTCTTGATTGTAAGCTTTGTATAACCGGCTCTGTGCAGCGCATCCTCAATCAGCTTACAGAGCATCATGGAATCCTCTGCAACCAGAATTGGAATGCTGTTACGCTCACGGTCTTCCAACTCTGTCACCTGAGAAATCTTCAAACTTGTCTCCGGACAGATACCCTCCACAATCCGTTCAAAATCAAGAATGATCAACAGATTGTCCTCATTCTTAATAATACCTGTCGCGATTCCGGTTCCCGGACCACTGACCGTTGCATCTGGCTTCACAACATCCTTCCATGATACACGGTTGATACCAAGCACCGCCTGTACATCAAATGCAATATTTAAGTTGTTAAAGTTCGTCACAATCAAAAAGTTATTCTGCTTATCCGGATTCGGGAATCCAAGCGTCTGGAACAGATCAATAACTGTAATGATATCCCCACGTGGCATGAAGATTCCTTCAATACATGGGTGTGAATTTGGAACCGGTGTAATCTCCTGATATGGAAGAATCTCCCGCACCTTTTCTACATTGATTCCATAATGATTGCCATTTATGATGAACTCAAGAACCTCAAGTTCGTTTGTACCGCTCTCCAATAAAATATTTGAATCCATATGTATCCTCCTTTATGCAAGCCCTCTATGTAAGACCGCTCTTACTGTTCAAGCTGTAACACAGCACTCGTTCCGCCATATTTTACCTGTAATTTCAAATCCGTCCATTTGTTTGCCACGGAATCAGAAACCGTATACAAAAGCACCGCTTCTTCCCGGCTGCTCGCCTGAATCGTCTTGTCATAAGTATACAGATCGTCTGCTAAGATCGTCAGCATCTGCTTGGTTGTCCGGCTGTTATCCACGACAATATTATAATTGACATCTTTATTATACAGATCAACAGCCTGATCTTCGTTTGTCTTGTTTTCTACCTCGAACTTCAAAACTAACAGCTTATACCCTTCCGGTGCCTGCACCTCGATATACATACCATCCTGATCATACGATGGATAACTGTCCACCACCATGTAATATGCATACCGGACAGAGATGCGGCTCTCCCCGACAAATGCAGCGATATCAAAATCCGAATCCACAGTTGCTCCGATGTCTTCCTTAACTGCTTCGTCTGTCACCGGCTGTGCCTGCGTCGTCTGACCATCCGCAGGTACATCCTGCTCTGTCGTTGCAGCCTCCGTTGTCGTCACCATCTCTGTAGTTGCTTCTGTCGTCGCATCAGTCTCGGTCATAGTCTCCGTCGTATCCTCCAGTTCATCTGGATTGTAACGGGTATCATAATTCCGGTCATATTTCAGCAACAGCTCTGCCGCATATTCTGCAATCAGATGATTCTCCTCATCGGTCAGGTCAATCACCTGTCCGCAACCAGTTGTCACAAATATGCCGCATGCGATCAGCCCTGCCAGCAGCCGCCGTTTCCATATTTTTTTATTTGCGTGTTTTGCTTCCTGCTTTTTTCTCATACTCTATCTTCTCATGTCATATGCATTGCCTATTTCTTTACCCACAAGGATAAAATAATTCTACCACTTATTTTACTTATCGGCAAGCACATTAGCATCCAAATCAAAGTAAAAAAGCACTCCGTCTGCTACATTCTCCACGCCATATTTCTTTCCATGTGCTTCCATCGTCGCCGCAACAATGGAAAGACCGATTCCATTACCACCGTACTCTCTTGTCCGTGCCTTATCTGCCTTATAGAATTTCTCAAACACACGTCCAATATCTTCCTCGGCGATCCAGTCACCCTGATTGTAAACGCAGACACGGATATCGTTGCCCATCGGTTTAAATGAGATACGGATCACACCATCTTTTCGTACATAATGGATTGCATTTGTCAGATAGTTCGTAAAGACTTCCTCAATCATATACTCATCTGCCCATACATACACAGGTGGTTCTTCCTCGAATATAATCTCCGCACCCTTTTCCTCTGCCAGAATCTTGGTGGATGCCAGAATCGAATTCACAAAACCAACCAGTTCAAACCGCTCGATATTCAGCTTCGTATCGCCAAATTCAATCTCATTTAACGTAAGCAGACGCTTGACCATTGTGTTCATCTTATGTGACTCATCAATGATAACATCCGTATAGAAATCACGGCTTTCCTTGTCGTCACACATATCATCTTTCAAACCTTCTGCATAGCCCTGGATCAGAGCGATTGGCGTCTTTAATTCATGCGATACATGTGACAGAAATTCCTTCCGCATATCGTCGATCTTACGACGTTCTGCAATATCCCGCTGCAACTCGATATTGGCTGCTTTCAGTTCCGAGATTGTCTGTTCCAGCTTCTCGGACATCTCATTCATACTGTTTCCAAGTTCTCCGATCTCATCATTACTTGTAACCGGAATCTTTACGTCAAAATCAAGTTCACTCATCCTTTTTGCAGCCTTGGACATCCGCTTGATCGGTGCCGCGAAAATATTGCTGAACAACAGCATAAAGGATGTTCCAAATACCATAAGCCCGATACAGATATAGATAAACAAATGCGTCATAACCTGCATAACCGATTCGACACGTGCAATCGGTGTACGCAGCAAAACCTCATATCCATTGTTCAGTCTTCCAATCAGATCATAATAATCCGCATTCGTTATTGTATCATGGTTTCTTCGGATGATATATTCACCCGTGCCAAACTGACTTTCGTTATCCTCACTGCGGATGCTGTTCATAAGACTGCGCATACCCTCCATCATCTGACCTTCGTCGTTGATAGATGTATATAATTTTCCATTATCTGAATCCACGATCATCACAACTGCATCCTGCGGATTTTTAATCTGTCCAAACAGATCACCATTTTCAAACAAATCTCCGCTCTCATCCTGAAACAGCTCATTGCAGGAATTGTACGTTGTAATCAAGTTGTTTTTTATGCTGTAACGAAATACTCCTCCAAGTACATAACTGCAAAGCAGCCAGGATGCCGCAATTATAAATACTGAGAAAAAAACAACCATCATGGATATCTTGACCCGAATTGAGTTTCGGGTCTTAGCCTTCGAACTTATAACCCATACCCCAGATTGTCTTGATATAGTCACCCTTGCTTCCAAGCTTACTACGAAGCTTCTTCACATGGGTATCGATTGTCCTGGCGTCTCCAAAATAATCGTAGTTCCAGACATTGTTCAGGATTTTTTCTCTGGACAAAGCTACGCCACGATTCTGTAAGAAATAATTTAACAGTTCAAATTCCTTATAGGAAAGTTCGATTGGTTCCCCATCCACCTTTACCTGATGGGCTGCAATATCCATCTCGATTCCATCTACGCTGATCACATTTGAATCTGCATCTGCCTGCGTTCTGCGAAGCACTGCCTCTACTCTTGCCACCAGAATCCGGGGAGAAAACGGCTTCGTAATATATTCGTCAATTCCAAGATCGAATCCACGCAGCTCATCTCTCTCATCACTTTTTGCCGTCAGCATGATAATCGGCACATCGGACATTTTCCGTACTTCCTCCGCAACACCATATCCATCCAGCTTCGGCATCATAACATCCAGAATAATCAATGAGATGTCCTTGTCCGACATAAATACATCGACCGCTTCTTCACCGTCCGCAGCCTCCACAACCGAATATCCGTCTTTCACAAGGAAATCACGAACCAGTTTCCGCATACGACTCTCATCATCCACGACCAGTACTTTTAAATCATTCATCCCAGTTCCTCCTAACTACCATTTTCTATCATTTATTGTACCCGATTATAGCATGTATTTTTGTCAATTTTGTGTCTTTGCGTCATTGATTTTTTCTGCCTGTTCACTCAGCTCTTCTTCCCACTCCTGCAATTCCTTCTCGCGTGCATCCAACTGTTCCTCCCAGTATGCGTATTTATCCTGCACTTTCTGTTCAGCATGGAAGTATCCAACATTTTTATTTGTCACTGCAATAAATATCATACCAATCACAGCCACCGCAAGTGCGACAACCGCGATTGTCAGCCGGATACGAAGCAGATTCAAACGTTCCACTTCCTTCTCCGTCTGTTCCTGTTTCTCACACAGCCGCTCATATTTCCTGCGCAAATGCGCATCTGTGTGCGTCTCTGATACCTTTTTATTCGCCTGTGACTGCGGCATTGTATAAGCATCAATCTGGTAACCATTTTTCACCAGATAATCGCGCAGCTCCGCCAGAAATCCAAATCCCACATCTGTCCGAAAATAGCTTTTCTCTGTCAGCTTCTGATAGAGGTGATACAGTCCAGCGACATCCTCCGGGTTCATATTCTTCTTTAACTGTGTGATATATGCCTGTTCTTTCTTTTCACGTTCTGTCTGTTCCATACGCAAATTCCTCATATAACGCAGGAAAGCTGCCGGATGTTTCACCGACAGCTTTCTTACCATTACTGATTTACTACAATTCCCTGCTCATTCGCAATTGCCTGAAGTTTTGTCTGGTAGTCACTCCGAAGTGTAGCTGCCTCTGCAATCAAGCTGTCTGCCTGTGTCAGATAGTCTGCATTTTCTCCATCAATCGCTGAGACAACCATCTTCATGGCTTCGCATTCTTTCTGTACGCTCTGCAGATAGGAATCCTTTAACGCTTTTACCTCATCTGTTGCAACCTCGATATTAGAAATCGTTGTGATACAATTCTCCATTGCTGGAATTGCGGTATCCTGCAAAGATGTCTTAAATGCATCAAGATCCTGATCACTGCTTCCTGCAAAATATGCATTGTAAATGCCAATCGCATTGTCATGATCTGCCTTTGCTGCTGGAAGCTCTTCATTTACGAATTCCACAACATCATCTTTTACCGAAACGGCTGCATCCGCGGATTTCTTTCCACAGCCTGCAAACAGACTAGCAAGTGCCAGTGTAACAACTGCAATATATACTCTTTTTTTCATGGTTTTTCTCTCCCGTTTTTCTTTCGATATTATAAAAATTATATACCATATTTCTCTGCAAGACAAGCAGTAGTTATTCATTTGTCTGCATTTTTGCACGTTGCTCCCGACGGAGCCGCTTTCGTTCTTTTTCTTCTTTTTTTCGTCTGCGTTTTTCCAGCTCTTCCCGGTGTGCCTCCACATAGATCTCATACAGATCCGGGCGCCGTTCCTGTGTCCGCTGCATCGACTGTTCATACCGCCACTCTTCGATGTTCTTATGATGTCCGGAAAGCAGCACCTCTGGTACTTTCTTCCCCATAAATTCTTCTGGACGGGTATACTGCGGATATTCCAGTAGTCCGTCATAGAAGCTCTCATAGACTGCACTTTCATCGCATCCAAGCACACCCGGAACGAGACGGCTTGTCGCATCCACGATCATCATTGCCGGAAGCTCTCCACCCGTCAGCACGAAGTCACCGATTGACACATAATCGGTCACGATCATCTCCAACACGCGCTCGTCAATGCCTTCATAATGTCCACACAGAAGTATGAGATCTTCTTCCTTCGCATACTCCTCTGCCATACACTGCTTAAACGGCTGTCCCTGTGGTGTCATGTAAAGCACGCGCACTTTTTTTGTCTGTGCGTTTGTTCCCTCTTTTTCCTTGCGTGCCGCAATCTGTGCAAGTACATGCTGATACGCCTCATACACCGGTCCCGGCTGCATCAGCATACCTGCACCGCCACCATAGGTATAATCATCAACGTGCCCATACCGATTACCTGCAAAATCACGGATATTCACAGCATCTACACCGATTAGTCCTTTTTCAATTGCCTTTCCGGTAATGCTCTCATTTAATCCTCCAAGCACCATCTCCGGAAATAATGTCATAATATGAAAATACATATCTGCCTCCGATTTCGTTAGTCCAGCAGTCCATTCATCATGTGAACAACAATCTTTTTTTCTTCTGCATTGATATCCAACACGCAATCCTTAATGACCGGAAGCAACACTTCCTTGCCATTCTCCATCTTCACGACAAACACATCGTTCGCACCTGTCTGCATCACATCCACAAGTGTCCCAAGCTTTTTGCCGTTATCCTCGAACACCTCTGCGTCGATCACATCTGCAATATAAAACTCATCTTCCTCGAGTGGAACTGCATCTTCCCTTGTCACATACAGTTCACAGCCCTTGTATTTTTCTATCTCATTTATATCATTAAATTCCGAAAAAGAAAGAATCACCATGTTCTTAAAGAACTTGCATGATTTTTTCTCCACTGGTACATCGCCACTTTTTGTACGAATAAAGCATTTTTTCAGCTTCTTGAATCGTGCCGGATCATCGGTCGTCGGGAATACCTTGACCTCACCCTTTAATCCATGTGTCGACGTGATTACGCCAATTCGAAACATATCTTCGTTCATTCATTCCTCCGATAAAAGAATTCCCGATGCCATATGGCACCGGGAATCTAAGAATTATTTGATGTCTACAATTACCTTTTTATCACCCTTTGATGCAGCCGCCTTCACCACAGTACGAATGGATTTGGCAATTCGGCCCTGTTTGCCGATCACCTTACCCATATCATCTCCTGCAACGTTCAGTTCGATTGTTATGGTATCTCCATCGATTGTCTCTTTTACAACAACTTCATCCGGATAATCAACGAGGGATTTTGCAATCAGTTCTACTAATTCCTTCATAACCTGCACCTCCCTTGCACATCAGTCTTACTTCTCGATGCCTGCCTGCTTCAAAAGCTTTGCAACAGTATCTGTAGGCTGAGCACCATCAGCAAGCCACTTCTTAGCTGCATCAGAGTCGATCTTTACAGATGCTGGCTCCTGATTTGGATCATATGTTCCGATCTCATCGATGAATCTACCATCTCTTGGTGATCTGGAATCAGCTACTACAACTCTATAAAAAGGATGCTTCTTATATCCCATTCTTCTTAATCTGATTTTAACTGCCATGTTAAATTTCACCTCCTTAAAATTCTTTCGTCTATATATAATAGTTATACTATTATCAAAAATTAAAATCCAAACGGAAGCTTGAATCCGCCGCGGCGCTTTCCACCCATCATACCGGACATCTGCTTCATCATTTTTCTGGACTGTTCAAACTGCTTAATCAGCTTATTTACTTCGCTGATTGGAACGCCTGCACCATCTGCAATACGCTTCTTGCGGCTCGGATTGATGATCTCCGGATGCGAACGTTCCTGCTTCGTCATCGACAAAATGATTGCCTTCGGCATATTCATCGCATTGTCGTCAATCTCCAGATTCTGGAGTTGTTTTTTATTTCCAAATCCAGGCAGCATCTTCAAAATATCATTCATGCCACCCATCTTTTCCATCTGTTCCATCTGATCAAGAAAATCATTGAAATCGAAAGAAGCCTTCTTAAACTTCTCTTCCATCTCCTTTGCCTTTTCCTCGTCGATTGCTGACTGTGCTTTCTCGATCAGACTCTCCACATCGCCCATGCCGAGGATTCGGCTCGCCATACGATCCGGATAGAACTGCTCCAGATCCGTGAGCTTCTCTCCCATTCCGGCATACAGGATTGGTTTTCCTGTCACCGCTTTGATGGAAAGTGCAGCACCGCCACGGGTATCACCATCGAGCTTCGTCAAAATCACGCCATCAATGCCAATCTTATCATTAAATGATGTCGCTACATTGACTGCATCCTGACCAGTCATCGCATCGACAGTCAGAATTGTGTATGTCACATTCAGATTTTCCTTGATCTCTGCCAGCTCGTTCATCATGTCTTCATCGACATGCAGACGACCTGCAGTATCCAAAAATACTAAATTGATATCATTCTTTGCGGCATGCTCAATCGCTGCTTTCGCAATATTTACCGGTTTATGTCCATCTCCCATCGAAAATACAGGAACTCCGACTTTTTCACCGTTAATCTCCAACTGCTTGATTGCCGCCGGACGATAAACGTCACATGCAACAAGCAACGGCTTTTTACCCTTGTTTTTAAACTTGCCTGCAAGCTTTGCAACAGTCGTTGTCTTACCTGCACCCTGCAGACCACACATCATCACAATCGTGATTTCATTGGATGGCAGAAGCTTCAGCTCGGTTGTCTCTGAGCCCATCAACTTGTCCATCTCTTCTTTTACGATCTTGATTACCATCTGTCCGGGATTTAATCCTTTCAAGACTTCCTCTCCAACCGCACGTTCACTAACCGAATTGATAAACTGTTTTACGACCTTGAAGTTTACATCCGCCTCCAACAGCGCACGCTTTACTTCTTTCATCGCTTCCTTTACATCCGCTTCCGTAATCGTTCCTTTGCTTCTCAACTTCCGGAACACGTTTTGCAATTTGTCTGTTAAACTGTCAAACGCCATGCGTCTCCTCCCAAACAAAACCAAACATCGAACTTTTAAAAATCATCCAGCAGCCCGGTCAGATTCGTGTCAATATCCGCAAACGCTCCATCCAGCGTCGGATTTTCATTGCGTTCCCGCAATGCCTGAATCTCAGTCTGTATCGTGGCTACCTTCTCTCTGGCATTCTCAAATTTTTCTACTAATTTCAGTTTTTTCTCAAAGTCCTCCAGCTTCTTGTCACAGCGCTTCATCATATCAAACACGCCTTGTCTGGAGATTCCATATTCCCTTGCCAGTTCCGAATAGGACAGGTCATTCATCACAACATCTTCGTATATACTTTTCTGTGTCTGCGTCAACAGCTCTCCATAAAAATCATAGAGCAATGACTGACGTACAAACTTCTCCATCTGAATCACCTGTAAAGTATTTTTCATTTACAAACCTTTTGCATCATACATGCTTTTTCTCTGCTTGTCAAGTATTTTTTCTTAACATGTATAATTTTTTTATTTACATAATTCTCCACGCTTTTTCATATATTATATGGACGAAAAATCAAGGTATCTCATATGGATCAATATTCTAGTGATACAGGAAATTTAAATGTCATAGTCACAGGCACAGACAGTTACTCTCCGCTTTCTTCTGCTACTATTGAAATCGCAAACACAGGAGAGCCAAACCGGATTTTAGAATCTATTACCACGGATCAAAACGGACAGACCGGATACATTGAGCTTTCTGCGCCACCGCGTGAATACAGCATGGAGCCAACCGACAACCAGCCCTATTCTGAATACAATGTAAAGATCTCCGCTCCCGGCTATCAGGAAGGGCTTGTCTCGGGCGTCCAGATATTCTCTGGCGAAAACGGATTGCAGTCCATCGTATTGCAGCCATCCGAGCAGACACCCGACTATGTCTATAACCCAATCGTCATCGGCGGACACACGCTCTGGGAATACTATCCACCCAAAATCGCGGAGCCGGAGATCAAGCCTTTAGCCGAGAGCGGAGAGATTGTTCTCTCGCGTGTCGTCGTCCCTGAAACAATCGTCGTGCACGACGGTGTTCCCGGCGATTCCACTGCTACCGATTATTATGTCCCATACATCGACTACATCAAAAATGTTGCCTGCTGTGAGATCTACTCCACATGGTCAGAAAGCACAATCGAAGCAAATATTCTGGCAATCATGTCCTTCACTTTAAACCGGGTATATACGGAATGGTATCGAAACAAAGGCTATAATTTCACAATTACATCCTCCACCGCTTACGATCACAAATGGATCTACGGCAAGACCATTTACGAGAATATCTCGCAGATTGCCGACCGGCTCTACAACCGCTATCTCGCCCGTCCAAATGTCAAGCAGCCGATTCTCACACAATACTGCGATGGCAAGCGCGTCTCCTGTCCAAACTGGATGACACAGTGGGGTTCTAAAGCACTCGGGGATGATGGTTTCTCTGCCATAGATATCATCCACTACTATTACGGATCCGATATGTATGTAAATGAAGCAGAAATTGTCTCCGGAATCCCGTCCTCTTATCCGGGCTATGATCTGACAATTGGAAGTTCCGGCGAACCGGTCATCACGATTCAGGAGCAGTTAAACCGTATTGCGCAGAATTACCCGGCGATTCCGACTGTCACAGTCGATGGTATCTATGGTTCCGCAACCGCAGAATCCGTGCGTGCCTTTCAGTCTATTTTTAACCTTCCGGTAAGTGGAATCGTCGATTTTCCAACGTGGTATAAGATCTCCCAGATCTATGTCGGTGTCTCAAAAATCGGAGAAAATATACGGTGAATTTTCTGTGTATTGTGCTACTTTGCTTGCATAAATCCCGTATACCATTTATAATATCAGTATGTCATAAAACGCACAGGAGGGGTACTATTTATGGAAAACACAAATACATTCAAGGTACAGTCTACATCCAGCAACTTAATCTCACTGAATGTAACACCTGGTCACTACGCAACATCTTCTTCTCATATCAACTATTATATTGATATGACAAGTCTGAAGAGCCGTCGAAGCGAAGCACATGCCGCTGCCAAAGTGCTGGCTGCCCGCTACGCTGCTACAACGATCATTGATACGATCGTCTGTCTGGACGGTACAAATGTGATCGGTGCTTATCTTGCAGACGAACTTCTTAACACAGGTATCTTATCTGCGAACCTGCACAATACTGCATACATCATTTCCCCTGAGCAGCACTCTGGCGGACAGCTTATATTCCGTGAGAATTATCTTTCCATGATCAAAGGCAAGCATGTCCTTGTATTGTTAGCAACTGCTACAACCGGAAAGACCTTGCAGACCGCACTCGAGTGTATCGAATATTACGGTGGTGAAGTGGTCGGTGTATCTTCGATCTTCTCCGCAGCCGATGAAATTCACGGCGAGCAGATCAACACCATCTTCCGTACCGAGGATATCCCGAATTACGAAACACACTCTGCTGCTGACTGCCCACTCTGCAAAGCCGGCATACCAATCAAGGGAATCATCAACAGCCACGGATATTCTTCCCTGTAAGTGTTGATTTTCCTAATTCTAAAGTAATAAAAACTCCCTATTCAGAATATATTATACTAATTCTGAACAGGGAGTTTTTTATTATGTCATCCAAAACGAAAATTATCGTCTTAAAATCAAAAGAACTCATCTACACTGGCATATTTATCGTCCTCGGCATCCTGTTGATCCTGCTGCTCTGGTATATGTTCTCGCCAAAGGAGGACGAAAAGGATACCACAGATACAAGCATCTCAACGGAAACATTTGCCACATACCAGCCAGGTGTCTATACCTCGCAGTTAAATCTTGGTGGCACCACACTGGAATTACAGACGACCATCGACAAACATGCAGTCACACACATCGAAGTATCAAACACAAACGAAACCGTCACAGCCATGTATCCGCTTTTAACACCTTCCGTGGATGCCATCAATGAGCAGCTACAGATCACCGGTGATCTGGATTCTGTTACATATGCAAGCGACAACCAGTACACCACACTGCTCATACTGGAAGCCGCCCGCCAGGCAGCACAATCTGCCCGGATTGATACAAACTAACCACTTATGCGTGTTTCTTTACGATTACGCCACCCGTCTTATAGATGCTTTCTGCCGGTACAAATCCACGTACCGGGGAAAGCGGATAGACATTACTGTTTGGGCCAATAACTGTACCAGGATTTAATACAGAATTACAACCAACCTCTACATGATTTCCAAGCATTGCTCCAAATTTCTTCAAACCAGTTTCCAGATCAAACTTCTCATTTGTCTCTGGATCCATTCCTTTCACATGGACAAGTGTCTTATCACTCTTTACATTCGATGTGATCGAACCTGCTCCCATATGCGACTTAAATCCCAAGATAGAATCGCCAACATAGTTATAATGTGGCACCTGAACATTATCAAAGATGATCACGTTTTTCAGCTCTGTGGAATTACCGATCACACAGCCTTTTCCAACCAGCGCATTTCCGCGGACAAACGCACACTGGCGCACTTCTGTCTCGGCGCCGATGATTGCCGGTCCTGCCAGATATGCTGATGCAAATACCTTCGCTGTCTTATGCACCCAGACATGCTCCGCTACTTCGGTATACTCTTCCTTCGGAAGAGACTCCCCAAGCTTAACGATAAATTCTCCAATATGTGGAAGCACCTCCCACGGATAGGTATACTGCTCCATCAAAGGTTTTGCCTCCGTATGGGAAAGATCATATAATTCCTTGATTGTTACTGCATTTACACTTTTCATTTTCTATCCTCCATCCATCTATTGAACCATACGCATGAAACTTATTTCATGCATATGAAACATCTGATTCTGCTCATTTTTCAATATATCTACAATTTCTTTGCAGCCTTCTTCGCTCCCGCCTTCTCATAAAATGGCTTCGTCCGGTCAAACAATCGCGTGATCTGATTCTGATTTCGTATCTGCTTCACGGCATTCGTGTTATCACAGACAAATTTATTCATCTTGGCTGTATATTCATCCTTCGAAATCGTTCCCTCCGCAACACCGGAAAGCCCTTTCTCCCACGATGCCGTCATTTCCGCCCAAAGCAAACTCTGAATGGAATTTAAACATACATCGTAGATGATCTCTCCAAGAAACGTCGGTGTCACGATCTGTGTTTTCTTATTTAACGCAATGTATTTGTTCGTCACAAGCTTCGTGATGATACTGTCACGTGTCGCACTCGTTCCAATACCGCTGCCCTTGATCTGACTTCGAAGCTCTTCATCCTCGATGAGCTGTCCGGCATTTTCCATCGCCAGAATCAATGTACCCGAAGAATATCGCTTCGGTGGAGATGTCTCTCCTTCCTTGATATTGAATGTCTGTACCGGAATCGCATCACCTTTCTTCAAAGATGCAAACTTCGCCAACTCCTCATCCGTCAGCTTCTGTTCTTCCTGTTTTTTGTCAGACGAAAGTCCTACTATCGTCAGATACCCTGGATTTTTCAGTCGTTTGAAATTTGCAAAAAAGCTTTCGGTTCCATTTTCTTTTTCACCAACCACCGTATGAATCTGTCTTGACAACACAAGGCTTACTTTCTCATACTCTGCTGCCGGAAAGAAAATGCTCAAAAACCGCCGTGCAATAATGTCATACACCTTCCGCTGAATATCATTTAACCCATTCAGATTCCCAAGTCCCTGTCCGGTCGGAATGATCGCATAGTGGTCGGTAATCTGTTTATCATTGACATATTTGGATTTGGCAACACCCTTGTATCCGCCCTGCTGCATAATATACTGCGCATACTGTGCAAGTGGTTCATATTTCTGCAAGCCACCGATATTTTTCCCGATTTCTTTCGCAACGGCTGTGGAAAGCACACGGGCATCCGTTCTCGGATATGTTACCAGCTTTCGCTCATAGAGTGTCTGCACGGTATTCAACGTATCGGTCGGACTAATCTTAAACAACCGTGAACAGTCATTTTGCAGCTCCGCTAAGTTGTATAACATCGGTGGTGCTTTCTTCTCTGTCTTTTTCTCTACCTTCTGCACGATCAGTTCAATCGGTGCATCCGCAGACAATTCAGTAATCAACTGCTTAGCACTCTCTTCTTTTTTGAAACCATTTTCCTTATACAGAAGAGGAGAATCCAGATAGGCAGAATCCTTCGTCGTCTTCCACTCTGCTTCAAATCCTTCTGTGCTGGCAAGCACCCGGTAAAATGGTGTCGGCACGAACTGTCGGATCTCCCGTTCCCGCTTCACAATCATGCCAAGTACACATGTCATGACACGTCCAACTGCGATCACGCATCGATCCATGCCAAGATAATTCCGGACTGTGTAGCTATATTTCAGCGATAATGCACGGGAAAAATTGATTCCCATCAGATAATCTTCCTGCGCACGCAGATATGCCGCATCACTCAGGTTATCATAGGCAGAAAGCTCTTTCGCCTCCCGGATACCTCGCATGATTTCTTCCTCGGTCTGCGAATCAATCCACACTCGTCGCCGGTCTTTTTTACTTTTGTCCACGCCTGCCATCTGCTCGACAAGACGGTAGATATATTCTCCTTCTCGTCCCGAGTCAGTGCAGACATAGATGCGTCCAACATCCTCACGATTCAGCAGCTTGCTTACGATCTGAAACTGTTTGCTTGACGCATCAATAATCTCATATTTATATTCCTCCGGTATAAATGGAATCGTATCAAAGCTCCATTTCTTCAAGGCTGGATCATAGACCTCCGGATAGCTCATCGTGATCAGATGTCCGACACACCATGTCACGATCGTATCCTCGTTCTCTAAGTATCCGTCCCTTGCACCGGCAGTTGCAGCCCCCTTCATGCCGAGCGCTTTTGCAAACTCACGGGCAACGCTGGGTTTCTCTGCTATGTACAAATTCTTCACTTAAAACTCTCCTTATTTGATTGCATTCACTAAGGCTTCCATCGCTGGGTAATCAGATTCCTTCATCGTAGACATGATCGTAACGGTTGGCTCCACAATCGTGACATCCTTCATCGTAGAAAGAATCGTCTTCATCGTGCGGGCGGCACATGGTGCCCAACTGCCATTCTCCAGGATACCAACGGTACGCTTCTGGTACGCCTTTGACTGCAGATGATTCAGGAAATCCTGCATGCATGAAAATACCCCACCATCATAGCTTGCGGCACAGAGCACCATCCGGTCATAGCGGAATGCATCCTCGATTACCTCAGCCATATCTTCTCTCGCCAGATCACTGACAACGACCTTCTCTACGCCCTCTGCGCGAAGCATGTCTGCAAGCTTTTTAGCTGCCTTCGCCGTATTGCCATGGATCGATGCATACGCAACAAGCACGCCTTTATTCTCCGGCTCATACTTGCTCCATGTATCGTAAAGTCCAATATAGTATCCGAGATTTTCCTTCAATACCGGACCGTGCAATGGACAGATTGTCTCGATATCAAGTCCTGCTGCCTTCTTCAGAAGTGTCTGCACCGGCATGCCATATTTACCGACGATATTAAAATAATACCGTCTTGCCTCACATGCCCAGTCCTCATTTTCTGTGAGGGAAAGCGCGCCGAACTTGCCAAATCCATCTGCTGAGAACAGCACCTTCTCGCTCTTCTCATAGGTCACCATAACCTCTGGCCAGTGTACCATCGGTGCCATATAGAACACCAATGTATGGGTTCCAAGCGATAACTCTTCGCCCTCCTTGACCGCAATCTTCTCCTGCGCATCCAATCTATCCTCGAAGAACTGTGGCAGCATTGCAATCGCCTTTGCGCTTGCAACCAGCTTCACCTCCGGAAAAAGCTCGACCATTCTTCCGATACTTCCCGCATGATCAGGCTCGAGATGCGAGATAATCAGATAATCCGGCTTCTTTCCATTCAATGTCTGAAGCAGCTTATCCTCCCAGCCTTCCATGCCCCTGGCATCAACCGTATCCATAACTGCAATCTTCTCATCCAGAATCACATATGAATTGTACGATACACCTTCTGGTACTACATACTGACTCTCAAATAAGTCAATATCCTTATCATCCACTCCAATATAACGAATTGCATCTGAAATAGTTACCTGCATGTTTTTATCCTCCTGATTATTGTATTCTCCTATATTTTATCGTTCCATAGCATACCAATTACTTTCCTGCGTTTATTCGTACAACACAGTAACTTTATCCGCTACCCTATTCTAACAGATTCCGCTCTATATATCCAATATAATTTCGTGTATAATCCTCAATCAGATAATCGCACACTCCTGTATTCTGAAGCAGCTTTTTATCGGAATCGCCGTAGATTCCTACAATACAAGCTGCGTTCGCAGCAACGGCGGCTTTCACACCGGATGGGCTGTCTTCGATCACCATCGTCTCAGATGGCTCCGCCCCGATGCGCTCCATCGCACGAATACACATATCCGGTGCCGGTTTCGCCCGCATCGTTCCATCATCATAGGCAAGCTTTGATTTGTCAAACCATTTTGCAAGTGCAAACCGCTCAAAATAAAAGTCGACATTGGATAGACCAGATGCCGTTGCGATATTGCATTTTATATTTCTTCGCTGCAACTCATCCAGAAATTCTGGTAACCCCTTCACCAGCCTGCAGGCGTCCTGATCTTCCTGATACATGCTTCTGTACAGCACTTCTTTCTCTTCGGTCAACTGCATGATCTTCTCCTCGGACAAAGCACCCTTCCCAAGCAGCCACTCGAAAATATCCCGGTTCGTATGTCCGAGTATCTGATGCTGGAATTCTTCTTTGGTAAGTTCCCTGCCAGCCAACTTACCCACATACGTCCGCCATGCAATATCATGATATTTGCCATCAAAAATCATCGTGCCATTACAGTCAAATATAACGTTCCTTATTTTCATGTCTCATCCTCTTCTTATCTTTATATATGTACATCTGAGTGGATATACAGAATCCACTCTGAAATTCGCTTAAAATTTCCGGGATGGGTTTTTCCGCTTGCTTTTCTGTATCTGCGCCCACGTCGTGGGCATTTTCATAATTATACTCCATTCTACGCCCATTTGCCATCGCCCCAAACAGAAAAACTCATCTCGATAAACCAAATTTCCAATTCAAATCTAAAAAATTCACTTTCAATACTGAAAACATTCCACATAATATCTCCTATTACGTAAAAAAGGGGCTGCCAAAGCAGCCCCTGGGGGAAAATATATAAACCAAATGGTCTATAGCATATTCTACTGTTCAAACAACAGCTCTTCGTATGTAGGGAATGGCCATGCCTTTGCATCCACAATCTTCTCAAGCTCATCCGCCGGCTTACGAACCGTATCGAAGAAAGCAAATACCACATCATGGTAATACTTTGCCCATGCCTTTGGATCCTCTTCCTTCTCAGCAGCCTTAGCCACAATATCCTCAAGCTCTGCAGTTGCCTTCTTAAGTTCCGCAAGCTTTGTATCGATGGTAGAAAGAATCTCCATCTGTGTATCTGCGCTGATACCAAGCTCCTTCAAATCCTTCACAGAAGCAGCCAGAGTACCCTCATACTTCATAACAGCCGGAATAATCTGCTTCGTGGACATCTCGATCATTGTCTTAGCCTCGATATTGATCTGCTTTGCGTAGTTCTCATACATAACAACGCCTCTTGCAACCAGCTCACGCTTAGACATTACACCATGCTTCTCAAACATTTCAATATTCTCCGGTGTTGCGAGGTATTCAACCGCATCAACCATGCACTTGATATTTGGAAGTCCACGGCGCTCTGCTTCCTTTACCCACTCCTCAGAATAACCATTTCCGTTGAAGATGATTCTCTGATGCTCTCTCAACTTATCTGCAACCAGCTTCTTTGCGGCTGCCTCGAAATCATCTGCCTTCTCCAGCACATCTGCAAAATTGCAAAGTGTGTCAGCAACGATTGTATTTAAAGCCATCATTGGCTGTGCAATACACTGTGTACTACCAACCATACGGAACTCGAACTTATTACCGGTAAATGCAAATGGTGATGTACGGTTACGATCCGTTGCATCCATCTTGAACTCAGGGATGACTGAACATCCTGACTTGTAAACCTTACCCTTCAAGCTGCTTGTTGCCTCTCCATTTGCAATGATCTGATCAACAACATCGGCAAGCTGATCACCAAGGTAAGCAGAAATGATTGCTGGAGGTGCCTCATTTGCACCAAGTCTGTGATCGTTACCAGCAGAGCTTGCTGACAGGCGAAGCAATGCAGCATGATTATCAACAGACTCCAGAATTGCAGCTAAGAATACCTGGAACTGCAGGTTCTTCTCTGGCTCCTTGCCTGGATCAATCAAATTCTCGCCATCGGATGTTGAGATAGACCAGTTATTATGCTTACCAGAACCATTGACACCTGCAAATGGCTTCTCATGAAGCAGACATGCAAATCCATTTCTCTCTGCAACCTTCTTCAATGTCTCCATCAGCAACTGGTTCTGATCCGTTGCTACATTTGTTGTACCATAGATTGGTGCGATCTCATGCTGAGAAGGAGCAACCTCGTTATGCTGTGTCTTCGCTGGAATACCATACTCCCACAGATCCTTGTTCAGCTCTCTCATGAAATGAGAAACCTTATCCTTGATCACGCCGAAGTACTGATCGTCAAGCTCCTGTCCCTTCGGTGCCGGTGCGCCAAACAATGTACGTCCAGTCAGCTTCAGGTCAAGTCTCTGATTGAACTTATCCTTGTCAATCAGGAAGTACTCCTGCTCTGGTCCAACGGAAGCAGTTACCTTCGCTGGTGTCTTACCAAACAGCTTCAGGATACGAAGTGCCTGCTTGTTAACGGCATCCATGGAACGAAGAAGTGGTGTCTTGTGATCCAGAGACTCGCCTGTATATGAAATAAAAATAGTCGGAATACAAAGAACCTTACAGCCATCCGGAATCTCTTTGACAAATGCAGGAGATGTACAATCCCAGACTGTATAACCTCTTGCTGCACACGTCTCACGGATTCCTCCGGAAGGGAAGGAAGAACCATCTGGCTCAGCCTTGATCAATTCCTTGCCAGTGAACTCTGTGATGAATGTACCATCACCAACCGGATCCATGAAAGAATCATGTTTCTCTGCTGTCAGGTTTGTGAGTGGATGGAACCAGTGTGTATAGTGTGTTGCGCCGAGCTCCTTTGCCCACTCCCGCATGGCAATCGCTACGGAATCAGCAATCGCTGCGTCAAGCGGTGCACCGTAATCAATTGTCTTCTTTAATTCCTTGAATACTGCCTTTGGCAATCTTGCACGCATGACTGCCTCACAAAATGAACGCTTTCCTAAATCTTCTGCTGTAACTTCCATACTCGTATTCTCCTTTTCCTTAATTTTTTTAATTATCTTTAACTCGTAATTAAGATAACTCAAGTCTAAGGAAAACGCAAACTGAAAAAACCGTCTTTTTTCTTTCATAAATTACGTCAAATTGAATTTTTACTATACATTATTAAGTTTTAACTTGTGAATCGTATGTAAAAACGGACTTTTGTGTCGTTTTCGCAAGTAAATATAGGCGTTCGCAACGCTTAACTTGTGAAACCGTATCAAAAGTCCGTTTCTGCTTGTTTTTATCTAGTTAAATCATCTCTCACACCCATATAATACGATGCAAACTCTTGTGTAATCAATTTGTTTCGTATCATCAGGTTGAGCGTATCTTTAAATTCTGCATAGCTGATTGTCGAATGCGCCAGATTATCCAGCGTCTTGCTGATCCGGTCTGCATATCCGTTCGCATCAATCACATTGTCCCGTAATAAGATATTCGACTTGTATGCTTCTTTAAAATAAATATTCACCTTGTTGGACATTGTTACCCGATCATCCACCTGAAACTCTACCCCTAACAGGTCAAATAGCGCCGATGCCGACCGGTTTGTCACATAGATATCATTTCCGATTCCATACAAATTCTTATAGGCAGACAGATCATCCACAACCGTACTGTGCGCATAATCCGGCAGATACGGACGAAACATATCCGCAAGCACACTGCTGCCCTTATACGCTGCATAATCAATATCTTCATTTGCCGGCTGCTTCTTCAGATATGTAATATTCTTGATCTGATATAGTGGAATCGTGATGTGCCGCGGTTCCTGTTCAATCAGCAACAGATGAAAATCCTTTTTCTCTACCCAGATATAGGCAGGTGTCTGATTTGCCTTGAGCTTTTCGGAACGATCTACGAAGATCATACGATGCTCCCGCCGCACCTTGAACTTATGCAGCGTCTTCTTGACCTTCTTCCGGTCGTATGTTGTGACAGTTTCCTGCGTAAGAGCAACAATCGACTGTTCTTCCATCCGTTCCTCTCTGTCCTGCGACTCCTGTCCGCCCTCATCTGCGTCCTTCTTTTGCTGTTTCTTCCGCTTGTGCCGGTTGTGTTCTTCCTCGACATTCGAAGCTTCTTTCTCGTTCTTTCGCTTCGCAAATACCGGCGGCTTCATATGATCGACTTTCTTGTCCGCATCCTGTGGCCTCGTACGTTTGGAACGTTTTGTGTCCTGCGTTTCTGCGTTCTTTGCATCTTCCACAACTCCACCCTGAATCACAAGCGTCTGCGCCAGCGTGATCACAACAAACACACATACGACTGCTGCAAAAATAAACAGAATCTGCCGGAACACGATTGCACACACAATCGCACCGACAGTTCCGATTCCGAACAGCAATGACAAGAGCACGATTGCCCTTGCCTTTGCCGTTCCATATTTAATTGTATTGACACATTTTCGAATCATTACGCCTTATATACAACCTTACGGAAATTCTTCTTTCCCTTCTTCAATACGAACTCCTCTGCGAAATCATCCGGTGTGAACATCTTCTTCACATCTGTGATCTTCTCGCCATTGACAGAGACACCGCCCTGCTCCATCGCACGTCTTGCCTCGCTCTTGGATGCTGCAAGTCCTGCCTGTACAATAATCGACATCAGATCTGTCTGTCCATCATTGAAGATATCTGCTGTGATTTCAGCAACTGGCATATTCTCTGTATTTCCGCCACCGAAGATATTCTTCGCTGCGTCAAGTGCCTTCTTCGCTTCTTCCTCGCCGTGTACAAGTGCAGTCAGCTCATAGGCAAGAATCTCTTTTGCCTTATTCAGCTCGCTGCCTTCCCAGTGCTCCATCTCCTGAATCTGCTCCAATGGAAGGAATGTCAACATCTTGAGACACTTGATAACATCTGCGTCGTCGACATTTCTCCAGTACTGGAAGAACTCATACGGTGTTGTCTTGTTTGGATCAAGCCATACAGCACCCTTCTGTGTCTTACCCATCTTCTTACCCTCAGAATTTAAGAGCAGTGTGATTGTCATCGCATGTGCATCCTTGCCAAGCTTTCTACGGATCAGCTCTGTACCACCAAGCATGTTCGACCACTGATCATCGCCACCAAACTGCAGGTTACAGCCGTACTTCTGGAACAACGCATAGAAATCATAGCTCTGCATGATCATGTAGTTAAACTCCAGGAAGCTAAGTCCCTTCTCCATACGCTGCTTGTAGCATTCAGCCGTCAGCATACGATTGACAGAGAAATGCGCTCCAACCTCACGCAATACCTCTATATAATTCAGATCAAGCAGCCAGTCCGCATTATTTACCATAAGCGCTTTTCCCTCTGAGAAATCAATAAAACGGCTCATCTGCTTCTTAAAGCAATCACAGTTATGCTGAATGGTCTCCTTTGTCATCATCTGACGCATATCGGTTCTTCCGGATGGATCACCGATCATTGCGGTACCTCCACCAATCAGAGCAATTGGCTTATTGCCACCCATCTGCAGACGCTTCATCAGACAAAGTGCCATAAAATGTCCTACATGCAGGCTGTCTGCTGTCGGATCAAATCCAATATAGAACGTTGCCTTTCCTTCATTGATCAGACGGCTGATCTCCTCTTCGTTTGTTACCTGTGCAATCAAACCTCTTGCTACAAGTTCTTCGTACAATGTCATCTTTCTTTCCTCCAAAATATATTTTCTTTTTTGGGCATTAAAAAACGCCCTTATAAAAATATAAGGACGAAGTATACTCCGTGTTACCACCTTATTTCACGCTTACCTCACGATAACCGCCTTTGCAAGTATCGATATCAATACTTCAGCCTCTGTAACGTGTGCCAATCCGTCTGCCCCTACTTGACAAGCGTTCAGGGAGCAGCTCCGAGATGTATTCATGTTTCCGACTTACCGCGCCTCTCATCAACCGGCTGCTTTCTGTGGCAGCTGCTCGCAAACACTACTTGTTCTCTTCCTCGCCTTTGCTATCATTCACAATGATATGAAAATTATATATGATGATTTTCCGTTTGTCAACAATATCCTTTATCAAACGTAATTACTGTATAATATGTATCCTGTTTCTCCGCAAGCTTCTGCTGGATCTCAGACTTAATCTGTGCTTCTGTCTTCTTACATTCATATGGCACAAGCACATCAAAGATCAGATTGGTATGCGTTGGTCCCGACACAATCCGAAAGTCATGCATCGTAAGACCTTCATCGATTTCCTTTAAAATCCCCGCCATCATATCACGGCAAACATTCGTCTTCTCATCATTGTAATCAATCGGGTCCATGTGGATCGTCATATGTACCTGCAATTCATCGTAGATGTTCCGTTCTAACTCATCAATCGCATCGTGAATCTCCATGATATTTTCATGACAGTCCACTTCCACATGCACACTACCAATCAGATTTCCCGGACCATAGCTGTGTATGATCAGATCATGCATGCCATGACAGAACATATTCTCCATCACAAGCTCCCGGATCTTTGCAACTAACTCCTCATCCGCCGGCTGTCCAAGCAGCTGATCCACCGTATCTTTCACAATACCAAAACCGGAAAGCATAATCATGACTGACACCACGATTCCCATGATTCCATCCATCGGCAGATCTGAAAATGCCGACATCACAAGTGCGATTGCGGTTGCCAGTGTTGCAAACACATCGCTAAAGCTATCCTTAGAGGTTGCAAGCATAATGGACGAAGAAAGCTTCGTGCCAAGCTTCCGGTTCATAACTCCCATCCCAATCTTCACCAGCATGGAAAGCACCAGCACCAAAAGAGCAAGAAATGAAAACGTTACACGCTCCGGATGCATGACCTTCTCCACCGAGCTTCGCAGCAACTCAAATCCAACCGCCACAACCGCAGCCGCGATCACAAGCGAAGTCAGATATTCCATCCGCCCATGTCCAAACGGATGATCCCGGTCGGCTGGCTTCGCTGCCATCTTATACCCAAACATCGTCACGATACAAGTCGCACAATCCGATAAGTTATTCACACCATCTGATACAATCGAAATCGAGCCCGCGATCAGACCGATTGCAAGCTTACTTGCAAACAAGATCACATTGCAGATGATTCCGACGATGGAGGAGAAAAAACCATACCGTTTCCGCACTTCCGGGCGTTCGATCTCATCCGCATCCTTTATGCACTTATGAACCAGAAATTCAAGCACGTTTCTCTAACTCCTTCACTCTTCTACAATAATTCACAGTACCAACGCCCATTGCCATAAATACAAAGAACAGTGGTGTTGTAATCGGCTGATTCAGATTCAGGATGCTCTGCGCGAAATATCCAACTGTCGCTGCCAGACACACACTGATCCATGCATGCTCCTTTGCATGCTTAAACATATAGACGATACTGCTTCCGACCAATGCCAGATAAGAAAGCAGACCAACAATACCTGTGGTAAATAAGTACTGCAACAGCTCGTTATGCGCATTGTCATACACTTTACCCGTGACCTGAACCATCTCATTGTAGCATGCCGCCTTGAGTGTCACACGTACCGACTCATTTCCATATCCAAACAGCTTATTTACAAACGGTGCATCACCATACACTTCCACAATCTTTCTCCAGATGTAACCACGATAACTGCCCCATTTATCATTGAATGTCAGTAACGAAGAGCCAGTTACCGCCAAAACAATAATACCAATCACGCCAAGCGCCACACACGCACCACAGACAATCAGCACAATCTTCTTTTTATTCCATGCTGCAACCCTCGTGCCAAGCTTCCAGTTGCAGACACACACAACTGCAAATACAAGCAGCGCTGCTCCACATAACACAAATGCAATATCCAGCCGGTTTAAGGCGATTGCAAGTCCGCCCCGTTTTTTGTCATATCTTGTATGTCCATATTTATTGATAAACCCAAGCACTAGATTGCCGACAAACAATAAAAACACTGCAAACGAACTATACCGCAGTCTGCCCTGCATAAATGCAAGGATTGTCACCACAACAACGCCAGCAAAAATACCAAGGAATACACTATCACTGTTTGCGATCAGAATATTGCAGCCAGCCGCGATCAGTAGGATTCCTGACAGAATACGCGAAAACCAGTTCTTACAAAATGCAAACACTGCCAACAACACTGGAATCGAGATGGACAGATAACTTGCATACATATTGATATTTCCGAATGTTGATATGAATTTCGTATATTGATTTGATGCAATGTTATAACGCAGATTCAGGAAATCATGCTCCATATGCTGTCCGATTGCAACCGCATACGCAAATGCATTCGCCGCAGCAAAAAAGATAAACATGATCATCTGTGGGCGCACACGCTGTGCCAGCACAACGAATACGATCATCAGAACCAGATACATGCAAAGACCCATCCGTCTGCCCTGCAAGCCATAAAAAGCATCTTTTTTATTATCTGCACAAAGCCATGCAAAAAAGTTTGCCATCAGGAATGCAAGTGCATAAAACTCCGGTCGAAAAAACCGTTTCTTCCCGGTATCCTCGACGAGCAAAGAATCATACTTATAATAATTCTTCAGATTTGCCTCCACAACATAACCGATCAATGCAAGCGCCAGATAGATACCGGCCGCATATAAAAAGAAATGATACTTTGTGATCGTAATATTAAAATAATGGTCATCGTAAATCAGTGGATACACACCAAACGCCAACAATGCAAATACATACACCGCGACATCCATCACACGAATTCCTCTGCAATATTCCAAATTGTCTGATTTTTTCGTCTTTGCCATGACTTTTATCTCCTTATCCAGCTCCTGCTGCTATTTTAACATATGTATATAAAAAGAAAAGAGAGATAATTGCTATCTCTCTTTCTCTTCGTGCGGGAGATGGGACTTGAACCCACACGACGTTGCCATCACTAGATCCTTAGTCTAGCCTGTCTGCCAATTCCAGCACTCCCGCATTCTCTTGCGTGTCGCTCACGCTCAACGCAAGACATATATTATCATTTTGATTGCCCTTTGTCAACAACTTTTTTCTATTTTTGTAAATATTTTTTCACCATCTACTATAATGCGCATAAATCCGTGCTTTTATCGTTGGATATACGACCTACTTTGCACACTGCGAATGCCCTGATAATTTACAGACGGTGCTGCGCCATTCTTCGGAACAAGCACAATCTGAATTCCTTCCAACCGTTTTGCCATACCCGCAGTTCCCGCTGGTGCTCCATTTTTAGACCATCCAAGCCAGCCATACGTCTGTGCATGCACACGGTAGTAAACGTCATAATGTACTGCCATCTCACCTGTCAGATTGATGCAGATTGCCTCCAGACGCTTTGCACGTCCACTTGTACCACTCATGACTCCATTCTGCTTCCATGTGGACACATCATTTATATTTCCCTCCCAGCCGTAAGTCTGCACATGGGTTGTGTAAACGATATTACCACTGTATGACTTATTGGTCAGCTTGATACAGATTCCCTCCAGGCGCTTTGCCTGTCCACTTGTGCCGCTCATCTGACCGTTATATTTCCAGCCCTGCCAGCCATACGTCTGTACATGGGTGCGATACGCCACATTTACCGTATTCTCTCCGCTCACCGTCGGATTTGCATTTGTGGTTGTGGAACTACCAAGCACAGGAGATGTTCCATTCTTCGCGATATACGAGGCGGTCTGACGCACAGTTGCACTTGCATATACACCAGCATAATCAACTTCCGGTGCTGGCATACCACGCTTTACAACCACGATCTGAATACCCTCCAGACGCTTTGCATATCCCGCAGTTCCTGCTGGCGCACCATTCTTCGCCCATCCAAGCCAGCCGTAACTTTGCGCATGCACACGATAATACACATCATATTTATCTTTGTCAGCGCCCGTAAGTTGGATTTTAATTGCTTCCAGACGTTTTGCCTCTCCCTCGGTTCCGTTCATCTCTCCATTCGACGACCAAGGCAGCCATCCATAGGTCTGACAGTGCGTCGTATATTGGATTCCAAGCTTCTGGTTGCCACTCACAGCGATCTCAATCCCCTCCAGGCGCTTCGCCTGTCCACTTGTACCGCTCATCGTGCCATTTGTCACCTGCTTCTGCCATCCATAGGTCTGCACATGCGTCCGATATCGCACTGTCACTGCAGGTGCCGCCTGTACTTCTTCCGTCAGAGTACGCACACGGACAGACACTGCTTTGCTCTCCCGGTAATATCCGCTCGTTGGACGTTTTACATAAAAGGTATATTCTGTATTTGGTTTGAGATTCACAAAAGCCGGACTTGACTGCCAGTGGATTCCATCCACAGAATACACACAGCCACTCTGTGTGTCCAATGTAATCCAAGTTGAACCGTACTTTGCAACCGTCGGAGTCTCCGGTTCATCCTGCCATCCGTATACCTCTATGGTACAGGTTGCCTTTTGATTGTTTGTCAGTTTACGGATTGTAATGGATGTTTTACCCGGTGCAACCGCAGTCACAAGCCCGGATGCACTGACCGTTGCAATATTTGTATTCTCTGACACATATCCTAACCGTTTGTCCGTAACATTTGCGGGCACAAAACTGGTTCGTATCTGCCCTGACTGATTATTCACAAGATCCAATACGACTGTCGCTGTATCCGCATGAATCTGCTCTGCATCCACAACCGTCACAGAAGCTCCGTAATCACTTTCACAACCAGGAGCTACGCCATCATAATAGTGATTCTGCGTATGCGATTCCCGGGAAGAGCCATCGTACTTCTCCATCGTAGCATCAGATTTATTGAAGAACTGATAGGATATCGGCGTTCCATCATCCCACGTGAGGTCCACATTGTACCACTGATTTCCAAGCTTCGTCCGGTTCCAGCCGTGTGTGGCACTCGTAACTGATACCGTCTCAAGCCCTGCAGCATTCGTCAACATACTATACAGCTTCGCATATCCGGCGCACACCGTTTTTTTCTGCATGACAGCACTATATGCTGTCTGATCGTAGGTGCCCTCTTCGTACTCTACATATTCGCAGATGATATCATGTGCTTTCTTCTCCTTTGCATACGCAGTTGATTCTTTTTGAATCGTCTGCACCCATACATCCACCCGGTTAAACATCTGCACGGAAGCATTGGAACGGGTATCTCCATCCGCAAAAGTATCATATACGCCTAGATATACAACTTTACTATTGTAATACAGAGCATTCTTGATGAAATAAAACTGTGGATTCTGATAGGTGAATATGTAAACCAGAGATGATAACTCCTCCGATGTCAACCCTTCATAGCGGATTGGACCGATACCAGAAACAGCCCTGCCATTAACGGATAACACCTTCGCATCCACACATGTATTCATATACGCTGTACAATACAAGTTCATCTCATCATAGAGTTCCTGCCATGTTGTACTCAGATTCTGATAGCAATAATCATCTCCATATGAGTCCCAATTCGTACGATAGACACCAGATAGTGCGGTTCCACTGCTACTATCACTGATTGACATGGCAGCCTCATCGAGATCTCCATAGCTTTCATCAATCTGGTAAAGCTCCAACGGCTTCAGATCCGATGTCTCCGGATCCGCCGTCTCTGCTGCATAAGTTGTCATATTCCCCGTCCAGATAAAGATCGTGCACAACAGCATGATTATCCATTTTGTTACTTTTTTATTCATCCTTTGCTCCTTGTACTCTCCGGTCAACAGTTTTACACCCCTATTATAACAAAACCCGCTGTCCGAAGACAACGGGTTTTGAATACATTCTTTTATTAAGCGAGCTTGCTCTTAGCAACCTCTACTACCTTTGCGAAACCTTCTGGATCGCTGATAGCCATCTCTGAAAGCATCTTTCTGTTAAGATCTACACCTGCAAGCTTCAATCCATACATAAGCTTGCTGTATGAAAGTCCATTCATTCTTGCTGCTGCATTGATACGAGCGATCCAGAGCTGTCTGAACTGTCTCTTTCTCTGCTTTCTACCAGCATAAGAAGATGTCAAAGCTCTCATAACTGACTGCTTTGCTACTCTATACTGCTTCGATCTTGCTCCCTTGTATCCCTTAGCGAGCTTTAATGTTCTATTATGTCTCTTCTTAGCGCCAACGCCGCCTTTAATTCTTGCCATCGTTCATTCCTCCTAATATCCTATAAATATGGTAAAATCTTCTTCATAACTTTGCTGTTTGTAGAATCAGTCATAGTTGCTTTTCTAAGATTTCTCTTTCTCTTTGTAGTCTTCTTAGTAAGAATGTGGCTCTTGTAAGCCTTATTTCTCTTAAGCTCACCGGTTCCTGTCTTCTTAAAACGCTTTGCAGCTGCTCTTTTTGTCTTTAACTTTGGCATTTCTTTTCCTCCTTAAAAATCATGCATATGCATGGTAATTTCTTATTTATATGAATTTAACGTTTTTCAGCTAAAAACATGATCATACTTCTACCTTCAAACTTTGCAGGTTTATCTACAACAGCAACATCTGAAAGCATCTCGGCAAAGGAATTCAGAATCGCTTTACCATTATCCACATGCGCAAGCTCTCTACCGCGGAAACGAAGTGTAACTTTTACCTTATCGCCCTTAGTCAGGAATTTTCTTGCCATGTTTGCCTTCGTATTCAGATCGTTATTGTCGATGTTTGGTGACAAACGAACTTCCTTGATTTCAATGACTCTCTGCTTTTTCTTTGCTTCCTTCTCGCGACGTGTCTGCTCATAACGGAACTTTCCATAGTCCATAATCTTGCAAACAGGTGGCTTTGCTGTCGGTGCAATCTTGATCAGATCAACACCCTGCTCATCTGCGAGCTTCTGAGCGTCCTTGGATGACATGATACCAAGCTGCTCTCCTGTCTCACTTACCACACGTACCTCTTTGTCACGAATCTGCTCGTTAATCATTAAATCGCTAATAATATACACCTCCCATTATCAATGCATTAAAAAAGTGGATAGACAAACTATCCACACATTGTTATAATAAGAAATCTATATATTCTCTTACTACATAACCCGAGTCGCCTATGCGCTAAGGTGAGAGTGGATACTCTGCTTTCATCAACATACTTGCATACTATAGCATGCAGGTATGGAGTTGTCAATACTTTTTTCAAAATTATATTTCATTTTAGACTATTATACACAGATCAGTTCCTTCGGGGAAGATGCCAGATTCTGATATCCATCTTCCGTCACCACGATCATATCCTCAATCCGTACACCAAATCTGCCCGGCAGATAAATACCCGGTTCCACTGTGATCACAACACCCGGCTTCAACACAGCATCACATTTCATGGAAAAACGAGGTTCCTCGTGAATAAAAAGTCCCACACTATGTCCGAGTCCATGTCCGAAATAATCTCCATAACCGGCGTCTGCGATGATGTCACGTGCACATTTATCGACATCCGAACATACCATGCCCGGTTTCACAACGGAAAGTGCTGCAAGCTGTGCCTGAAGCACGGTATCATACACCTTCTTCTGCTCCGATTCTACCACTTCTCCAATATGAATCGTCCGCGTCATATCCGAACAATATCCCTGATACATACAGCCAAAATCCATCGTCAGGAAATCACCTTCCGTAAGCAGCTTCGGCTGTGGCATCGCATGTGGCAGACTGCTGTTTGAACCACTTGCCGCAATCGTATCAAAACTCGTTCCCTCGGCACCACGCAGCCGCATCTCATATTCTAACTGCAAGGCAACCCGCTGTTCCGTCAATCCATCCTTCCAGTTCTCGTGGATAAACTTTACAATCTCTGTAAACGCCTCATCGCCAATCTGCTCTGCACGTGCCAGCTTCGCAATCTCGTCCTCTGTCTTTACTTCCCGATACACATTAACTGCATCTTCCAGTGGCACAAACTCCACCTGCATTCCCGTCAATTCTTTTGCAAATGTATCTACAAAAGCCTGATACTGCATATACGAAATCTCTTTATTCTCAAATCCGATTCGAAGTGTGGATCTGCCCTCTTTTGCAAATGCCTTCTGCACCATCGCCGCGATCGTCTTGGAATATCCTTCCCGTCCAATATCCACACAGGTAAATTCCGGTGCTTCCAGTTCTACCTGCTCTGTATACCGGCTGTCTGTCAAAATATACTGTTCTCCCTGAAACGCCACAAGCATTCCTGTATGTCCCCGATACCCAGACAGATGATGGATGTTATATCCATCCGTCAGGATCAGTACCTGTAAATCCTTTTTATCAATAACTTGTACCAGTTGTTCCTTCATGTCTATCAAGCCTCCTACTGTAGTAGTATACAATCATAGATTTGGAAATACAACGCAAAAATGCAACAACTAAAAAAGTATGCTCTGTAGAGCGCCAATTGTGCCAGCCCCCTTGATTTTTATCAATTATATGTTACGATAATCTTGTTCGAGGATCAGTCCTTGGACATCTTGGGGAGAGCGAGTTGTTGATGTTCGGACGCAACAACTCAAACTATGTTTTACATAGGGAGACCATATAGATTGGGGAATCTATATGGTCTCTTCTATTTTTTATTTATCTAATGAATTTTATATAACATATTTATTACATACAAAAATCCATGAGCAACTCCGATATTATCGAAGTCACTCATGGATTTTATTTTTACATATCTAACTTACTTACGTTAAGTCGAAGAGATGTGGAACTGCTTTTATCTTAATTCTCTGATATACTACCTGTCCCTTTGAATCCGTTGCCTGAATAACAATATATGTATATTCATTATTATACGGTGCAAAGTATTCCGGTAACAACTTCAAAGTTGTCGCTGCAACCTTAACTGTTTTTCCATCGGCATCTACATAGGTTTCTGCGATTTGTTTTCCATCGGCATCTACCAACTTTTCAAGATTTGCATCATATCTGAATACATGCTTATTCTGTCCCTTAACAACCTGTGACGAATCCCAGTCAGCAATAAGAATATGTTTGTCATTCTTTACATACGCATTGTCTGTATTTCCATCCTTATAGTCAAGATCATAGAAGATCTTTACATTGCTGAGAGTTGTCTCTGTGTCTGTTGATACCTTGAAGTTGAATTCTGGATATGAATCATCTTCCTGAATCTTCATCACATATCCATTATTGCCATCCTTCTTTATGATATCATTATTCTCCTTCGATTCTGTATCATCGTAATCAAATACGTTAATCTTCGGCTGTGCAACACTTAAACGAACAGAATTACACATAATATTGATGAACAAGTATCGCTCATCATTATTATTCTTATGAATACCAAGGATGTCACCATGTCCAGCACCACAATAGAATACATTCTTATATGAATACAAGAAGTAATTATCCATTGCATCTCTTGGTGATGCAGCAAACATAGATGATACTGTCGGACCACTGTCTCCACCAGCCAATGAATACCATACTGTCATGTCATCATCTTCCAGATCCACTGCATAAGACTGTCCATGTGTTGGTCCAATATTCAACTCAGAAGCAATCGTAAATGGGAATGTTGTAACTAATCCCTGATTATTCTGGCTTGCCTTATTTGTACCGTATCTGCCATGGAATGTATCAATATCAAACTTAGCGTCTTGAATATGAACTGTCTGATCTGAATACTTTAACTGCGCATATTTGTATGGCATTGCATAAAACGCCTTATCACTATCATCACCAAGATTAAAGCTATCTGTATATGCAACATCTGTCAAGTAAGCTGATGTACCAATTCTAACATCTGAATTCCAGCTTCCATAGCGTGATTCATCATCCCTTGCCTTATATGACAAATTCGTCATAAAGTATTTATCTGAATCCTCACTTGTGTATTTAACATACGAAGAATCTGCATCTGTAATCTTTGGGTTTGAGCTACTTGTCTTAGCATCGGTATCCTGTGCTTCCGCTGTTGTCTGCATATGATAACGATCCATACCAAAGTAAGAACGAAGTCTATCTGTCAACTTCACTGCACCTTTATCTGCATATGGTGTCAATGTATCATGGAACAGTACAACCTGATGTCCTCCGCTTACATATGTCTCCAAATCATCCAAAGCAATCTCAGATGTAATATCTTTTCCGTTGAAACTCTCAGATGGACCAAGTAAAACAGAACTATAACATTCTGAAATCCAATCTGTACCACCAGAAAATCTTGTAAATGTCTTGTATGCATTCTTATATCCAAGCAATACATCTGTCGCATGATAATAATCAGAAATCAAATCATCAATATTCTTGCCATCAGACAAGTAAGAGGATGAAATATTATCATACATTGGTCTTCTGTTTGCTAATGCATACAAGTCAAAATAATACCCTGTCTTTAAGATATCTTCTAATTCTTTTCTTGTAATCTGACCTGCCAATGGACCTTTACCTGTATCCTGATCCGCTGCTTTTTTCATGTCTGAACTGAAGTTTGTAATTAATTCTTCAAAAGCCTCATCAAGTGCTTCCTTTTTCTCATCAACATTCTCCTGCTCTTCATCAATCAACAGCTTATATCCATTTGCATCCTGTTCAAAATCACATTTCTTCTTAGCAACGTACAATACATTGATAGAATCCATGTCCAATTCTCCAATTAACTTTGTACGTAAAATGCTCAGAATCTCATCTTCTGTGAGTCTTGCATACTTATCTGCAATCTGTGCATCTGTCAGTGTTGGATTATCCGCTTTCAACTTATCTAGGACAATTCTCTCATCATCTGCAATCTCGTCAGCACTATGTTTCGCACGCTGCACCTTCAAGATTGGAGTCTCAATATCTGCATAATCCTCATACTTTGATGTTGATGTACTAGGTCCCTGCTCTACTTCATTTCGCTTTGTCTGATCTGATACAGCCGTACCTGTAATCGTTCCATCCTCTGCTACTACATAAGTATACGCATCACGAACCTGTTGTGACAACTTTTGGAAATCACTGCTTCGAATAATATCAATATCGAAGCTAAACCAATCCGTTGCTTCATCCGCAAGATTTTTGTAGAAATCATCCACTCCAAGATAGCCTTCCAATCTCAGATTACTATCATAAGCATTCACACCAAAAATATGCTGATGCTTGCCAATATAGATTTTCTTTCCATCTCGCTTTGTAAGATAACCACCTGTTCCTACAGAATCCTTATAACCACCTTCGTATTCTACTACATGACGATGACGTGAAGCATCTTCATTATAGCTTGGGTTATAATTCAAAATCTGTGTAGAACGCTGGCACACTGTACAGAAGTACAGAGAATCATTTCCCATTGATCCGCCACCATCATCTGGCATAATCTGAAGAACTGATACTTCCTGTTTCTTATCCTCACTATTCTTGATATATGAGAATCCTGTTTGATTAACAGCTACTCCAGTGTCATTATCAACAACCTCCAACATCCAATATACTGGTCCAAAGAATGACGATGGGCATTCATACGACAATGTATTGGAAGTACTCGTTGTCAATAATTCTTTTCCACTTTCACTACGATCAAACTTACTGTTTCCATCATCATCCACATACAATGTAGCCGTGAAATTCGAGCTATTAATTACATCATATTTGAATGTCAATGTTCGATTTGTCAAAATTGTCGACTTATCGTATCGATTGTATGTTGCAGGCATACTCTTCACAATAAGCTTCGGTTTCTTCTTTGCACTGTTATATACCTGTGCCAGAAGCTCCTTGCTTCCTGTTACAGTTGCTTTTGGTGTTGTCTCATCACTATCACTTTCTGATCCTTTCTGGGATGCAAATACTGATACATAACCAGTCATAGAATCTCCAAGCGAACCGTCTGCAAATACATCAACAACCTTACTCTGTTCAAATCCAAATACAACCGTCGGATTCGACTCTGTCTTTTTTGCCTGTGTAGTACAAGCATCTAACACCTTTCGCATATTAGAATCTGGATCAATAGAATTCTGTAAATATCCATAATCCGTTACCATCTTATATGCCTGTGTCAACTGCTCACTTACAACAACCGGCATTCCCTTCTCAATATAATCTTTCAAAGCTAAGTAGCGATTATATGTAATATCATTACCATTCATATAAGTAAATGTACTCTGAAGGTTACCGTTCTTACTTACCTGAGCAGTTAACTTATCACCACTCAAATTCTGATTTCGTGCTGACGTTACATATACCAAGTCTCCATTATGAGTATACGTTGTGTAAAATGGCATCTTGGTAAGCTCTGTCGTCAAATCATACTGATTATTCCAGTTATGCTTCAAATACTGGCTCTGTAATGCCTTAAAGTTTTCTGCATTATCTTTCAACGCGGAAGTATTTCCACCAAGATAAATCATATCATAAGTTCCAAGAATTTCTGTCTTGTCACCTGCAAATTCCTCTGTAGACATCTGAACCAGATTAATTTTGTCATATGGAATTCCAAGTGCATCAGAAAGCTTTGCCTTAGAAAGTTCCCATGCATAATACTCTGTATCTTCTGGAATCTGCTCTTTTGTCTTACCATCTACCATACTTGACGGATCAGTATAGTAATTGCCACTATAGATTCTTCCGTCTCCCTTTTCTGACTGTGCAAGCTGCAAGTCAATAGGATAACATGGTTGCAACTCTAATACCGTGAACATAGAAGATGATGAACTATTTCCACCAATTCCACGATATCTGGATGCATTGATCAAATCAGCGATTACCTTTGCTGTCTTTGCACTTGTCGTCGTTGTAATCATACTGAAATCACTTCTGGTTGTTACCAGAATATTATCATACTTTGCAATATAATCTGTGGTTGCTACCATAAGAACAAGCTTCATATAGTTTGTCTCTCGCTTATCCTTATCACTCAGATTTCCACCTGAAGATGCAGAACCTGTCCCCATCGCTTCACTATATACGATATGAAGTTTACCATACATAGCAGATGCAAACTTTCTGTACATATCCTTTGTAATTGTCAAACCATTACAGTTATCTTCAATCACGATCATGTCGTATGCATCAAAGTCAACATTTGCAGCCTCAGCCATTGTCACTACATCATTTTCAATGTAATTTGGTCGTGTCTGCACACGGTTATTATAACCATTCAGATACATGATCGAATCTGTTGACAATGCATATATCTTTCCATTTGCAGCTACATTATACTGTTCTGAAACCGGAGTACCATTTGCATCCGTTTTAACAGTGTACAATGCATCTGTAACTTCTGGATTCTTACCATCACTCTTCTGCATCAGCAAATCTGTCCGTGCTGTACTTCCATCTTCACTTATTGTTAATATTTTAGCCAGATTTGCCGGATTTGGATCTGTTACCTTGCCTGTTTCATCAATCACAGGCTGTGACGCATATACCGTCGTCCATACTCCATTGTCCTGCTGTGTCTTACCATTGATACCTAAGTAAAGAGAGCCTGCTGCATGTCCCAGATACTGTTCTGCACTCATGCCATCTTTCCATTTGAATGTATAGTAATACTTTTCATTTGGTCCAAATACTTTCGATGCAAGATCTTTCATAGTCTTACTATCATCATTATCAATTGTAGATGATGCTGGACTATCAATAATCAACGGTTTGAAACTACCAACTGCATACTCGTGCAATGCAGAGTAAAGATCTTCACAAATATCATTGTTCTGAGAGAACTTATTTGTGCTGTCATTACTTACATAAATCAAATCTGCTTTTGAAATATATTCCAAAGCCTGCGTATATGCTTCAGAATTTTTGTCTGCTGCTAACGCACCATTAAAGGACTTATATTCCACACAGTTTTCTGCCATAAGCTGTTCAATTGTCTTATTTCCATCAATTACATAATCCTTAAATCCATTTGAACTAACAAATGATTCCAATGTAGATGGTGTTGATGAAGATGTAATCTCCGCGATATGATAAATCTTATCTACATCGGGATCCGCAGAATTAGAATTCTCGATTATATAATCAATAATCGTTTTCTCACTTACAGCACCTGACGCATCTGCTACATACATGCCGTCCTGTAACACATCGTCTTTGTCACCATTACCAGCAAAGGAGAACGAAGCAATCGCAACGGCAATCGCTGCAACGAACATAACTGCTAATGCTGATATCGTGATCTTCATTTTACGTTTCATGTTCCTTTTTCCTCCTTTACTTTCTTGGTTTTAATACATATGAATTTCTTGTATTGATTCGACCGAGTGTTGTATATTTCATACTCGACTGATTATAATACAAATCAATTCCTATCGTTCCATCTTTTGCATTGATTGTTGCTACACATCCAGATACCCCCGTGCTTGTTGCCCCAAGTGTTCCTACATTATATGAGAAATACTTATTATACACATGTGCTTTTTTTGAATCTGTATCCAGCATATCAATTGCATCATCCATACGTGTCATATATGTATATTTGCGTCCATAATACATGATATTGTCTTCAAAATAATAGGAAGAAATCAATGTATCGTTAATGCTATATACTCTCTTTGAATTTTGTTCTGTACAACTAACAACTGTTCCCTCACCTGTTATGGAGTTCACAATAGTTTGATCTGTTATAACACTTGGGTTTGCTCCAGGTACCTGATTCATATCCAACGGTACAGAAGATGTAACACGCATATACGATATATATATATTCGTTGTGGCAGAAAGATCTGTAAAATATACTATATCCGATGCTGAAACTGATCCAGAAATTCCATATGTTGCCGGATCTTTCATCAATGCTTCTGCTGTTTTCTTATCTCTCACATAATATTTTTTCGTGAGTGTCGCGGTTGTAGTTTCTCCTGGCTTAGCGAAATCAATATCGTCATCATCCGACGCTGTATAACCAACGATCAATATATCATTTGCCTGCATAATGGAATCTGTAATCAGATTGTAAACTTCTTGTGACTGCGTTTGCATTTTAACATCCGCTCGTTCTTTTTTTGACTGCATTACACTTGATCCCATAAAAGAAGATACCGCTAACATCAAGAACGCTAACACTGCCAATGCAATAATCAGCTCTATCAGGGAGAATCCGCTATTTTGTTGTTTTCTTCTCATTTTCACGCCTCCCCCTTAATTCGATGTGTGGCTTCCATTTTTATTTAAAACCACTGTATTGAGCAAACTATCTTTTTTGTCTCGATAAAAATTAAATTTACCGTTTCCATAAATGCACATACCCTGACGATCATAGATAATGTAAACTGGCTTATCATCCATTTCCGTTATATCCCGTTCTACACCAGATTCGTCTACATATTTGACTTTTATATAAGCTGAAAAGCTTTCTCCTTTTCCGCCATTTCCATTTTCTGAATCGACAAACAGATAGCTTGTTGACTTGCTCATATCCAAGTTGTTACCTAAATAATAGCCTCGCTTCATATAATATTTTGAATTGTCCTTATATATTGCTAACGCAAAACGATAATCAGGTTCATTTGTATCCGATACCACACACATCTTACCCTTTGCGTTCTGTTGCAATTCCGATAAGGCATTTTCAAACTTTGTAGATGCTTCTCTTGCCCTTGCATTATGAATGATCGTAATCGTAACCATAGAAACACCCGTCATAACTACTATAATTGCAAGCACAATTATCAACTCGATTAGTGAGTAGCCCTTGTTCTCTTTCATAAATCGTCTCTTCTCCATAGGCCACCTCTCTATTCTACATTCTTCATCCAGTTTGCAAAGCTGACAACGTCAGTATAATCAATCTTATCAATTGACTTTGCCTCTGTGGACGCATCGGATGAAGTTGCATCATCTTCTGCCGGCTCATATCCCCGGAACAAATTTAACAGGAGTTTTGAATTATCATCACCTGTCAGAAGGCACTCTCGAAGAACTGCTCGACAAATCTCTGCTGATGCAGCGATTGTCTTTACATTTCCATTCACATAAACCTTTCCACCGGCAATAATAACGCCCTCAAAATCGGTAACTCCATTTTCTGAAGTTGAATCAAAATACACATCACCCTTTGTGATTACAACACCTCGAACTTCTCCCTTATCTTCCTTCTTAGCCTTAACAACTATGTCATCATTGCTAACCCATACAGAATATCCAGAAGCAAGATCTAATACACTCTTTCCTGCATCACTACCTGAAATATTTGGTGTAATATTAGTGTCTTTTGTAATCAATGACATATCGAGGAATTTATTCAACGGTGTAATACTTGCATCACCAAAATCCTCATCATTTACAAGTGCCTTAATGTAATTCTTCTCTACCTCATTGTTAGATAATGTTGTGGAATCCAAAGCTGGATCCTTGCTATAATGTCCAAGATTCCACTTTACATAATCATATTCCATTTCCAAATCATTGGATAACTGATATGCGTCTGTGTACTTTGTTTCTTTTCCATTTGCATCAACAGATCCTACCCACTGATTGCCTGCATCCATGTCTTTCAGGCTATCCGATGTCAACAAGCTTGTCAACGCATCGGTATTATCACCTCTTACAATACTGAACGTTGTATCCTGCTTTGTTGTAATAGCACCACTTGAATAGATACTAACTGTACTATCCAAATCTGAATCTGGAAGAACAATATTTCCTGCGTCGAAATCCTCATAATCGCCAATATCTACAAGATATTCTGCAATTACACTATCTACAAGGCCTCTCTTATCTTCTGCATTTACATATGTTCTGTGCTTTTCCAGTTCTGCTGAATAATCCTCAATAAACCCTGCTGCAAAATACTGTGCAGATGGGAATTCATTTAACCATGCATCATACTGTGCACTTGTCATATTCCCTGCCATCACTCTTGCACGATATAATGTCTCTGTCTGCATATATGCAGTCTCGAAATCATAATAATAATATTTCTTACCAGATACTTCCTGCAGCACACATGGTACATTGCCATCAAACTGATCACTTGGGAAATACTTTTCAAACAGATCACTTCCCTTTAATGTAGGTGGAAGTTCGGCCAGATAATATCCCAAAGACTCGCCATTCTTATTCTTTGCAAGTGTCGGTATACCATTGCTAGTTACCGGGATATATGCCTGCTGGTTACTCTTTACAGAAATACTCTCACCCATCTTATAATCCCGAATCGTCGTTGTCTTGTTATCCTCTGTACGAAGTTCTTTTGGCATCTCCGGATTATAATCAGTTGGATGATATGCATATGTATCCTTTACTGTGTTAACCACTTCATCGCCATCACGAACTGTATCTTCCACTGTGTTGACATCTTTTGACAACTCAATATAGGTACGTCCCGCAAGGAACAATGTCTTTGTCTGTGCCAGATTTAAAGTCGACTGTTCACCATTTACAATAATCGCACTACTGTTATAATGTCCACGATTCTCTGTTTTTGTCTTTCCATTAGATGTTACTTCTATCTGGAAGTTTTTCGCATCAACAACCGGTGTGAATTTACGATCATCTTTTTCTGTACTGTCACCATATCCAAAATAGTCACCTGAAAGCTGGAATGTAGATCCGGATGCATTCAGTTCCGTATCATCTTTCACGTATAAATCCGCTTTCATAATAGCATCTGCTCCCTTATAGGTTACCTTCTTTGTAGTAGTATCCTTGGTTACTTTGCTATATCCATCAAGAACAATGTTATCAGTCCATACCTCTGACTTTGCAGTCTGGCTTCCGTTCTTTCCATAAATCGAAAGAGAACCATTATCCATAACTGCCATTGTACCAGGTACAATAACTGTATCTGCCATAATAGATACCTGAGATCCATTTACATAGAATCCTGAGTATCGACTCTTCATTGTTACACCATCATAATAATCATTTCGTCCAGCAACCTCATTCTTACCTGTCTGGGTTGCATTCTTATTATAATATGTATAATCAACGGATGTCTTTTCACCCTTTGCACTCTTAGAAGTAACACTTCCATGTGTATAAAGTTTTGCAATATCTACAACTTCTCCATCCTTCTGTTCAACATTGTATGTTCCAGAAGAAAGTGTTTTCTTTGAGTCATCAACATCATCACTCCATGTACTCTCATTGTACTGTTTATTGTAATAATCTGATGCTGCATATACATTACCTGCAATCGTAAGAGGAACTGTTGGCTGATTTACCTCAATTCCCATATCTGCAACCATTGCATACTTGAAAATGTTTGGATCATCATTTTCCATAGAATCAAATAATACAGAAAAATCTGGATCACCAACAACAATATCTGTTGTAATACTCTGAGTATATACGCCATTCGCAGAAGAACGATTGTATTCCTGTGTACGACTCAACTTCAGATTCTTTATAATCTTACCAACTTTATTATTGTCATCATCCAGATAATCTACTACCTGAATCCGGCTTGCATCCAAAACAACTGAATCGTTTGAAATGTAGGATGCCAGCTTGCTTGATAATTCATCTAAGCTTACCTTGAAAAATGGATTGTTCTGCAACTGATGATAGAACTCTTTTGAGAACATCTTCTGTGCTTCATCCTGTGATTTTGTTACATAACGACCTTTCACAAGATCATACTCTACCATATTTTCTACTGTATACACATATGCTGTTTTCAAGTCCTCTACTGTCTGTGAACCAACGCCTGCATAAATCTCATTCAGTGCCTGCTCCACATAATAAAAGTTATCTCTTGAATTCAGTTCTTCCAGCTTCAAGCGATATGACTGTACCGCTGCTGCAAGCAATGCTCCTACTATTATACCGATAAACGCTACCGATACAACAACCATTACAATACTGGAGCCTGCGTTACTTTTTAGCTTTTTTAAAATTTGTTTGATTTTCTTCAACTAATTAGCCCCCTTTGCTCCAGATAACCGAACTGTATTCAAATTCTCCTTGTCCGGTGTTAATTTAACTGTTACTGTATACAAACGCTCTGCCTCTCTTGTATCTTCACTCAATGTATACAGAACTTTCATACTGCCATTTGTTACACTTCCATCGCTCTGCTTTATATTCGTTGTATATTTCTGTCCTAATTCATACTTCAAATACTTTGCAGCCATAGCATCTTCTACTGAACTTCTTGATTCCTTCTCGCCCTTTACATAATCAAAGGTTCCGCCGAATGCGTCTGATACAAACTGTGCATCTGCACTTCCTTCTTCATATCCATTTACATCCAGATTCGTAAATACATAAACACGATCCATCGCATCTGTATCTAATACATTACCATCACTATCCAGAGAAAGTGCTGTATTTGAGTTCTTGCTTGCAAGATGAATCTTTACTTTCTGTGTCTTTGCCTTATCTGTATAATATGTATAATACTCTTCCTTAGAATCTGGTGTACCATCGCCATCAGTATCTACCATCTTATAGTAGTTATCAATATTAGCATCATAATTCTGCTGGTCTTTATACGGCTTATACAAATAAACCTTACATTCATCTACATAATTGTCAAACAAAATATAATCATTTGTCTGATAAATTGCATTCTTAGAATTTGCTCCCGAAATACAATATGGCTGATACTCAAAATAAATTTCTGGTGGTTCTTTGGTAAAGAATTTCTGACTAAATACAGTAAAGCTTACCATATCGTGGAAATCACTTTTTTTCTCACCCTTTACAACCAGGCTGTAATTATAATCATAATAAACATCTACCTTTACGATATAACAATCCTTACCGGTTGTACTGTCAACTGCCTTATCTGCATAGATCTTAATCAGTCTCTTTGAATTATTCATACTGTCCTGTGAAAGAATGGACTCATTATCAACATTCAGCAATGCCTGTTGCCAAGATTCATAGTCAAGCTCTCGCAGATGATCCATTGCCTTTGAAAACAATGCCGAAAACGCTTCCGAGTCAAAACTTGATGTACCACCCATAACTAGTGCAACTGCATTTTTGTCGAGATTATGCATGTTACCAAGATTGACTTCATTCGGGTTCTCTACATAACTTACCGGTGTTCCGTTTGCATTTTTATCTGTACAAACAATTGCTGTAACAAATCCTGCATCATTATACTCTACAATAGAGCCCTCGTTTGTAAGTGTAAATCCTGTTCCAAACTTTCCCAGATCAGCATCCGTCAGATTGTATGCCACCTTGTAATGCTTTGTTGCACTCTCTCCACCATATGCACGTATTTTATTCGACAAGTCATCAAGAACTACAACATTGGAATATACATCCTGTTTTGCTCCAATTTTACGATCATCCAACTTATATTCATATGCTGAATACTTAAGTGTTGAAGTGATTTCCGTTCCGTCTGTATCCAAAAGTCTTACCACCATATCTGTATGAACCGTCGGATCTCCATATTTATCATCCAGTTCTTCTTTCGTTACTGTCTGGAACTCTTCCATTTCATACACGGCTGTCTCATTTGCCTGCTGGAGTGCTTTCGCCTTACGGCTCGTCTCCAGCGTATTGGCAAACTGTTTCAAAATTGGGGTTAACAGGATTGACAATATGGCAACAGCTATGACGATTTCAATTAATGTGAAACCTTTATTATTTGTTTTTGCCATAAACCTCACCCTCTCTTAGTATACCTTAACAGTACCTGTCTTGCTGCCTAAGGCAAATCTAGGAGCGTCATTATCGTCGTCTGCAACCTTCACATATACAGGAACGCTTGTATCATTTGTTACATTCAACTTAATACCATTCTTGTCATCATTATCCACTCTCTTTGAAGATTCAACATAAATTGTAAGTTCTGTATCTGTTAACTCAAATGAATAAGACTCATCACCGAGCTTTACTTCTACCATGTTCTTTCCATCTTCATCTGTAATTGACAGTGCAACTGTCTCAATAGAATTTGCAGTAGAGCTTACCTTGTTGCTGCCTGCACTTACAATAATACCATCTGAGCTATCACCATTTGCATTGTTCAATCCAATCAAAATATCATGATCATCCTTGATGTCCTGTCCCTGACCACTATCATGTGAAGATGTAGTAACACTCGGTGCTCCTGCGCCACCCTGGAAGATGTTAGATACACCTTCTGGAACATCTACATCCACTGTATCTGCTTCTCTTCCTTCTCCAGATACACAATATGCATTCAGATTTACAGTTCCTGAATACGTCTCGTCCTGTGAATTGTATGTAATATCAATGGCTGAAATATTCATACGATACTTATATCCCATAACATAATCAATGAAGTCCTTAATTCCCTCATAAGAGCCAGTATACTGGATTGGGAATGCAGCTGTCAGGCACTGATAGTCTCCTGCAACCGCTGTTTCTGCATCATCTCCTGTGGTCTCTTCAGCAGAATCACCTGTGTTAGCTGCTGCTGCAGCACTTAAGCTGTAATAAGACTCCGGCTCGCCAAGGCCTACGGAATCAACACCAAACTGTAAATTACCCTGATCTTTCTCTACGCCCTTGATGAACATAACTGAGATTTCCTGATCCAATGTCGCTGGGAAATAAGCCAATCTCTCATCGAATTTCTCATTGAATTCCTTCGTCTTCTCCTCATACATCTCACGATCCTGCTGTTTTGCCATCAGCTCGTCATATCTTGTCTGTAATGTATCAACCTCTGACTGAATAGAATCCGCGCTATCCATATTATCTTTAAATACATACATATATGTAAGGCCAAGAATCGCCACCGCTACTATAAATAAAATAATCTTAATATTACTTTTGCTCATACTCACCATTCCTCCCTTACTCGGCTTCTGTGTCAGTCTCGGCTTCGGTTGTCTGTGCATCATCTGCGCCATCTGCCGCTGCTGGATCCTGCATCATTGGAACATAATTTACTGTAACTGAGAAATCATATGTGATTTCTCCATCTTCATCTTTCTTTGTAATGCTTGCCACATATGCATTATCTACACAGTCAATCGTCTTCAACTGCATAATAAAATCCGCAATTGCATCGTAGCTTGTTGACGTACAAGGCATAGACACACCATTATTATTAGATGTAAATCCCGTTACAACTACCGCCGTCGGAATCTTTGCTTCCAATTCAGAGATAAACTCTCTTGCATTCTCATTCAACTGGTATGTTGTATAGTACATAGACTCCATATCTATGTACTTTGCCTGTGCATCATCATATGCATTGATAATATCTTCAATATCACTGATTCTTGCAATATCGGACTCTAACTGATCTCGTTTTTCAGTCACAGTATTCTTCTTATTAATAGAATAGAACGCCATGCCAGCTGCACCAATTGCAGCAACCGCAACCAACGCGATAAACGGTGTTAAACTTCCTTCCTTCTTTGCAACAGCCTGACCCGCATCCGAAATTTCAAATCCCATAGGTGCAAATGCTGCTCCAATCGGAGTAACAAGATATACCGGATTGTATACCTTCAAGTCGATACTTGGATCAAACTTGATATTATACAGCGTATCCATGATACGTGTGCTGACATTCAACTGTACCTTAAAGAGTCCGTCAATACCACGGATCAACGCACCATCACCAGTCAGGAATACATCCTCAATTGGCTTGTCCGGGTTCTTTGATGCATAGAAGTCCATAACACGTCCAATGTTGTTAATCAAATAACGGAATGCACCAGTTACTTCGTTATCATCAAAATCTACAGTGATCAAACGATCGTTCTGGAGCAATGTCATAGCGGTTGTTGCATCAACGCCCTTGTCATCCATGACTACATTTACAACAGAGTTTGTACCATATGGAACCGTTCTCTGTAACAATAAATTATCACCCTGTACAATATTCAATACTGTACTCTCGCTACCTAACTGGATAACCATGGTTGTTGTGTTCTGATTTGTCTGTGTCTTAATGAGCTGGAGCATTGCGTTACCGATATAATCCAATGCAACGACATTCAATCCAGCCATCTGACCTAAGTCATAATAAGACTTCACCATATGCTCCGGTGCTGCGACTGCCAGTACGCGAAGCTGCTTGTTATTCTCTTCATCTGTTACAGTCTCAAGCACAGAATGAGAAACAACATAATCTTCTATATTTACAGGGAAATACTCGGATGAGTTTGAATTGATAATTCCTCTGATCTTTTTCTCTGGAACAAACGGTATCATAACCTCTCTGTTTACAATCTTTGTCGATGAAAGAACGAAGATCGCATTCTTATTATTAATACCGCGAGCCATCAACTGCTGTGTAATTGCCTCTGCAATCTTTTCTGGCTCCTTTAATACACCATCTTCATAGGAATCTTCTGGTGTTTCAAAAATGATGATATTATGAATCATCGTCTGCTTTTTTGCTGAAGCAGTCAGCTCAATAATTGTAATACTTTCGTTTGTGATATCAATAGATAACACTTTATTGCTTTTTGCCATTCGTTATAGCCTCCCTCGCTAATCAGTGATTTTTATTTCGGGCAAAACCGCCCACATCTTTTACTTATAGGTACCAGCTCACGAGCTGTTCACCCCATATCATCGCTATAAATAAGCCCATAGACAAATATGGACCAAAAGCCAGTTTTCTACCAGCTTTCTTAATAGCCATCCGTATGAGATGTACCACCGCTCCGATGATACACGCCATGATAAATGCTATAATATTAAGTTTCCAGCCCAATAGTAAGCCGGTTGCTGCCATAAGTTTTATGTCACCGTGTCCAATGCCTCTCCCCTTGGTAACAAGGTAAATAAGAAGTAAAAAACCGCTGACCGCAAACAAACCGATTACATACTGACTCCAATTACCAAAATCGGTAAACAGTCTAACCAGTCCCAAAGTTAGAATAAAAAGTATAAATCCCAATGGAATTTCCTTTTTGCGCCAGTCAATCACACTCAGCGCTAACAAGGCAGAAGCACACAGGCAATAAAGGAACGTCTCTATTGTAATTCCTTTTGCGAGGAAGAAAATCACATACAATATTCCATTCGTTGCTTCGACAATCGGATACTGTGCCGAGATATGTGCCTTACAATGCCTGCACTTTCCACCTAAAAATAAATAACTAAATAAAGGAATGAGTTCATACCACGATAAGGTATGACCGCATGTCATACAATGAGACCGTTTCAAGGTTATACTTTCTTTTAGCGGAATCCGTAATATCAAGACATTTAAAAAACTGCCGATTACAATTCCATATAACGCAAAAAAAATGCTAAATACTATTGTTACTAACATCGTCCTAACCTTTCCGTCTCATCTTTCAAAGTAAGTTCCGCCTGGCGAATCAGGCGGAACTTGTTTTAACTTTTGGTTATTTTAGAATAACCCTTTTCTAATTTACTGATATGCTCCACATGCTTCTGGGCAAATTGGATATGCTGCTGAATATGTACCAACACTAGCATTCTCACCAGTACCTGGAAGTGCGCTAGGTGCTGTATCACCACCGATCAATACATAAACAGTTCCCTTAGCGCTGATCAAAGCATAGAACTTTGTCGGCTTTACTGTACATGCACTTGCCTTTGTATCCTTGTTTGCCTTTGTGTACTTAAGCTTAGGTGTCTTCTCACCAATGTTTGTACCAATCTCAGACTTTGCCAATTCGTCAACATTAGCAACAGATACTGTGATACCTGTAGTATTACATCCTGAAATTGTAATAGCTCCTGAAGAAGTTGTCTCTCCAGCTGTTGCCTTATTTGGAGTGATTGTGATTGTAGAGAAAGCAGTATCACCTGTTCCTGTAAGGTTAGTCAGATATGCATAAATATCCTCATTACCAAGTGCTGTCTCAACAGCTGTCTTAATTGTCTTTGCAGAACTTACATCGTTAGACTTTCTTGACTTATCAATGTAACGAATCAAAGCCGGAGCGATTGCACCAGCAAGGATTGCCATGATAGCAATAACGATAATCAGCTCTACGAGTGAGAAACCTTTGTTGTTTGTCTTTTTCATAAATTTACTCTCCTTTTCTTTATATAGTTTTTTCTATGATAAAACCGATGTCCTCGCCCAACGGTTTGTATCCAATATTAGTTTAATAACTATCAACTGCGTCGTACATGCTGAGCATCGGACTGTAGATAGCCATTACGATACCGCCGACAACAACACCCATGATTACGATGATAAGTGGTTCCATCGCTGCTGTCAGTGCATCCGTTGCATCGTTTACTTCCATCTCGTAGTAATCTGCAACCTTGTCCATCATATCTTCGATATTACCGGTTTCCTCACCAATCTTTGTCATCTGAGGAAGCATCGGTGGGAAGATTCCACAATCGCGAAGTGGTTTGGAAAGCGGAACACCTTTTGCAATCTGTGTCTTCGCATCCAAAAGTGCTTCCCGAATGATCCGGTTATTGATCATCTTTGCGACCTGCTCCACTGCATCGATCAAACTGATACCAGAAGCCATCAAAGTTGCCATCGTACGGGAGAATGTTGCTGCGGCTGACTTAATCGTCAGATTACCAAACAATGGGAATTTAATGCCAATCTTTGCATACATCAGCGATCCAGGCTCAGTCTTGCCAAATGCTTTCAGGCCAAATACGATTGCTGCAACAATAATCACCAAGATATACCATTTATGCTGTAAAAAATCACTTAAGTTTACAAGCATCTGTGTAGCCGCCGGAAGTTTTGACCCCAAATCATCAAACATCTGCGAAAACTGTGGGATAACGCCGACCAGTAACACTGCCACAACCGCTACAACGACAATCAAGATGACGATGGGATATGTAACTGCACCTTTTACCTTTGAATGCAATGCATTTGCTGTTTCAAAGTGTGTCGTCAAACGATCAAAACAGATTTCCAAATTACCGGACATCTCACCAGCTGCTGTCATGTTAATCATAATCGGCGGGAATACCTTGGGATTCAGTTTGAATGCATCCGCCAGTGTACCACCCTTCTGTACATATGCCTGTGCTTCCTGTAATGCGCGTTTCAAAGTTTTGTTTTCCAGCTGCTCCGACATCATTTCCAATGCGCTGATAATCGTAACACCTGCATTCAGAACTGCCGAGAACTGTTTGCAGAACACTGCCAAGTCTTTATCTTTGACTTTCTTGCCGCCTCCCTTTTTTCCGGCGCCCTGTTCTTTTATATCCTGGACAATCAGTCCTTCGGACTTCAGCTTTTCTTTTGCCTTGTCAAGGTTAATCGCCTCTATCGAGCCTTTTTTCGCCTTGCCGTTTTTGTCCATGGCTTTGTAATTGTATTGTGCCATTTTAACTCCTCCGACCTCTTATTTTTCTAAAAAATGAACATTTTATGAACAATTTATATACTGATACTACCCTATTTGATAGTTTTTTGCAATAAAGTTCAATAAAATAATTTAATTTTGTGAAACTTGCACAAACGTTACATCTGTTTCTTCATTGCAACCTGATCCTGTGCATACACAAGTGCCATATCTCTGGATATAGTTCCACTCTTATACAAATCCAGGATGTAATCATCCAATGTAATCATGCCCTGTGCACGGCTTGTCTGAATCGTAGACTGGATCTGATGGTTTTTCTGCTCTCGAATCAGGCTTCGGATTGCCGGGCTGGCGAGCATAACCTCAAACGCGGCGACTCGTCCATGTCCATCTGCCGTTGGAATCAGTGCCTGCGAGATAACCCCTTCCAGAATCATCGCCAACTGGATACGTGTCTGCTGCTGCTGATGTGTTGGGAACACGTCGATGATACGGTCGATCGTAGATGCCGCACCAATTGTGTGCAGTGTGGAGAATACCAGGTGTCCAGTCTCAGCAGCCGTAATCGCTGTAGAGATTGTCTCCAGGTCACGCATCTCTCCTACGAGGATGATATCCGGATCCTCACGGAGGGCTGCACGAAGTGCATTTGCATAAGAGAGTGTATCCATACCAACTTCTCGCTGGTTAACAACTGACTTCTTATGTTTGTGGATATACTCGATTGGATCTTCCAGTGTAATGATGTGATCGGTCAGGTTTTCATTTGCTTTATTGATAATAGAAGCAAGTGTTGTCGACTTACCGGAACCGGTTGGTCCTGTTACAAGCACCAAGCCTCTTTTCTTCTTATACAACTGTACAACTGCCTCCGGAATTCCTAACTGATCCGGTCTAGGAATAATGGTATCGACCTTTCTGTAGGCAGCCGCCATATTTCCACGATCCATAAATACGTTTACACGGAATCGACCAGTTTCTGGAGATGCGAAGGAAAAATCGACCTCTCCTCGTTCCTTTAAGATCTGCTTATGACGATCATGCATCGTCGAACCAATTGCTTCTGCTGCATCTGCCGGTGTCATTGCCGGAAGTTCTACCTCTGTCAACCGACCGTTGATACGAAGTTTCGGCGGGATACCTACCGCAATATGGATATCGGATGCATTCTGTTCTACGGCGAATGCCAGAAGTTCTTTCATGTCTATCATGTTCTTTTCTCTCCCTCTTTTATATTATAGTTTTAATATTCATCACCCGTCTCATATGTAATCTTCTTCATCTCACTAATCGACGTAATACCGTTCAATACATGTTGTGCTGCACCCATCTTCAAAGTAAGCATGCCTTCTGACAACGCCTGCTTTTCAATGACATCCGCCGTAGCACCCTTGGAGATAACTGCCTGCAGTGCTTTCGATACCGGCATCATCTCATATACACCGATTCGTCCTGAATATCCTGTATCATTACACAACGGACAGCCAGACGGCTCATAGATGATAACATCTTCTTCATCCTCCGGCACACCGAGTACTATTCTCTCTTCATCTTCTACGAGACGAGGCTGTTTGCAGGTTGGGCACAGTCTTCTTACAAGTCGCTGGGCAATAACACCTACAACCGCATCACCTACAACATAAGGTTCGATTCCCATATCTTCCAGACGGGTGATCGTACTTGCTGCTGAGTTTGTATGGAGTGTTGATACAACCAAGTGTCCTGTGATAGCGGCCTGAACCGCGATCTGAGCAGTCTCACCATCTCGAATTTCTCCGATCATTATGATATCCGGATCCTGACGAAGAATGGATCTTAAGGCTGCTGCGAATGTCATATCTGCTTTATTATTTACCTGTACCTGGTTAATACCATTGATATTCGCCTCGACAGGGTCTTCTACTGTGATAATGTTTACATCCTCTTTGTTCAGCTCACTTAAGGATGTGTACAGTGTCGTTGATTTACCGGAACCGGTAGGTCCTGTTACAAGGATGATTCCGTGTGGATTACTCAGGATTCCATCAAATACCTTGATCTCATCCTCATCCAGGCCAAGTCCGCTCTTCGGTTTTGTAAGTCCGTCCTTGGAGGTAAGTCGCATAACCGTCTTCTCTCCATATACAGTCGGAAGGATAGATACACGGACATCAAACTCTCTACGATCTACAAAGATCGTGATACGACCATCCTGTGGTTTTCTCTTTTCTGCAATATCCATACCACCGATGATCTTGATTCGGGCTGTGATACCCGCAAGAATACTTAAGTCGTAGGACATAACCTGTTTTAATGCACCATCGATCCTGTAACGGACACGAACACTGCTTTCCAATGCCTCAATATGAATATCGGACGCCCTCTGTCGAACTCCGCCTTCTATGATCTGTTTTACAAGCAGAACGATAGGAGAATTATCTATATCTTCATTTACTTCATCTTCATCTCCGCCGCCAAGTGCATCCGCCTGTTCCTGACGATACATCTCAGCCGCTTCCATTGCTTTGGAGCTTCCGTAGTACTTGCCGATGGCATCATTGATCTGATCCTCTGTTGCAAGCATAGGCTCCACCTGCATATTGGTTACAAGCCCAATATCATCGAT
>OKRY01000078.1_pt1 | contig 56694 bp, 55 predicted proteins | sample 1601121 | NCBI WGS metagenome assembly OKRY01 (sample SAMEA3541546, study PRJEB24748) | human gut metagenome | biome: human gut; feature: human-associated habitat; material: faeces | place: China | collected 2012
TTCAGGCGTTTCGGATCGGAAAGGTCTGGAAGATACCGAGAAAGTCGGTGACGGCGTATGTGGAGGGGAAGCTTGCGGGGAAGGACTGAAAAAGGCAGAGCATTTTGTATGCTCTGCCTGTGATGGATGATGCTATTTGAATGTTCCGCGTTCCATGTATATTTTTGTTTGCAATTAAGTTTTTTAGAGTTTCCAGTACCAGGTGAATTGTATTTCAAGTAAAAATGCAGTTGTAATTGCTCTGGCGATATGGTATAATAGAAGTAACAAAAATCTACACACGAACACGAGGTGAAAAACATGGAACGATACTTCAACATCACTGGCTGCTGTAATCCGCAGGAGCATTACATGGTCAATCTGGACAGCCGCCTTGCACAAATCAAAGATATGGTGGACAAAGGGCAGTACTTCTGTATCAATCGAGGACGGCAGTATGGGAAAACCACACTTTTGGATGCACTGCAAAGCTATCTGCGAAATGACTATACGGTGATTTCTATGGATTTTCAGTCACAGATGAGTGTTGCAACATTTGAGAATGAAAAAACTTTTTCCAAGGCTTTCATTGACGCTTTTGTGGAAACTGCGATGTTTTCTGACGAAACTGCATTGATGGAAATTGCGAAGAGAGAACTGACTTCTGTTACAAATTTGGTGGAGTTGTTCCGCAAGCTTAGTGTTGTCTGCAAATTGAATGATAAGAAGATTGTGCTGATGATCGATGAGGTAGACAGTGCTAGCAATAATCAGGTGTTTCTGGACTTTTTGTCGCAGCTCAGAGGCTATTATCTGATTCGCAACAAACGTCCAACCTTCCAATCCGTCATTCTGGCAGGTGTTCATGACATTCGAAATCTTCGTCAGAAAATCCGTCCAGATGCAGAACATAAGCATAACAGTCCATGGAATATTGCCTCTGCCTTTGAAATCGATATGAGTTTTAACGTGCATGACATTGCCGGAATGCTCACAGAATACGAGAATGACCATCATACTGGAATGGACATACAGAAATTGTCCCAGTTGATCTACGATTATACTTCTGGTTATCCGGTGCTGGTTTCGATGATTTGCAAGCATATGGATGAGAGTGGAAATTGGGAAAATTTATCCTTTGAAAATGCGGTCAAGTATCTTGTGAAAGAGAAAAATCCTCTGATAGAATCGCTGATCAACAAACTGGAAGACGACAAAAACCTGAGAAATCTACTGTACAATGTCTTGTTTTTGGGGCAGAAGATCTCTTATAATATCGACAATGTTGTAATTGAAAACGCTGCAATGTATGGTTTTATTTCCAACAAGAATGACTGCGTTTCTGTTGCAAATCGTATCTTTGAAACTAGAATTTATAACTGGTTTATTTCACAGGAGGCAACTGATAGCCGGATGTATTCCGAGGGTGTCAACGACAAAAATCAGTTTATTCAGGGCAATCAGCTGAATATGGAGAAGATTCTGGAGAAGTTTATCCTCCACTTCAACGACATCTATGGCAGTCAACCAGATAAGTTCAAGGAAGAGGATGGCAGAAAGCTGTTTTTGCTGTATCTGCGACCGATTATCAACGGAACGGGCAATTATTATATTGAGGCTCAAACTCGTGACCAGAAGCGAACAGATGTCATTGTGGATTATCTGGGAAAACAGTATATCGTGGAGCTGAAAATCTGGCGTGGCGAGGAATACAACACCGAAGGAGAAAAACAGATTGCTGAGTATCTGGATTACTATCACCTTGATAAAGGCTATCTGTTGAGTTTTAACTTCAATAAGAACAAGCGGTCTGGGATGAAGACGATTCGAGTAAATGGCAAAACGGTTGTTGAGGCTGTGGTGTAAAACAATAAAAATGAACACGAGGAACAGGGAAATGACCTGCTCCTCGTACTGTTTGCTTTGTTTAGTTGGATAAAAATAAGTGCTTTTTAGTATAACTTCTTCTGAAAATATAAAAAGCAGCTATGTTTTTCTACTGAATCAATTGGAATTTCCGAAATAGCTATATAAAAAATAATTATATTCCTGTTGGTAATTGTCGCAGTTATGGCGGTAGCAGAATGTTGGAGTGAATGTTTCTTAGCAAAGAGATTTTTTTGCGACGTTATTTTCAATAAATTTTTCGGCTCCTTTTATGTGGTGCTATGTGAATTTTTTCTGCTGTTATTGACAACTTTAAAAAAACGAGTATAATAATATTGAGAAATAATATTTGCGTTAAAAAACACGTCTTTTTTTACATGTGGACTTTTATTTTGACATAAAAACAAAAGTTACAAATAGAAAGAAATACAATAAATATATTAGAACTTGAAAAATATAGAATATAAAAATGACAGTGTATGAGATTAGGATATTATAGTATTTAGAAAGAAGGAACATACAATGCATTCTAATAATCCTATAGTTTTTTTGCATTTAAGTGATATGCATATCAATAACGAAAAAGACATTGATGATAAACACATACGTAAAATTGTTGATTCTTTAAAAACTTACAAAAATATTAAATTTAAGGATGTTATCATAGTTATTTCAGGTGATATTACACAGGCCGGCTGTAAATCACAGTTTGTTAATGCAAAGAAATTGATAGGAAATTTAATAATAAAATTAAATAAGACTTTTAATTGCAGATGTACAATTTTGGCGGTTCCAGGAAATCATGATATTGATCATGGTAATTCTATGTTAGATGTGAAATATCTTAAGACTGGAGAATATTTAGCAAAAGAAATGATTGAATATAAAAAAATGGAAGCATTTTACGATTTTGCTAAATGCAATAAGTGCTTTGAAAATAATGAGATTTATTATACTGTAAAATATATCAACATTAGTAACCTAAGAATAAAAGTAAACTTGATTAATAATGCGATATTTTCGACTTGTGATCAGTACAAAGGTCTTTTGTATTTTCCTTGTGATGTTGTAGATAAAAAAACAATTGAAAGTAATGATGCTGACTTTGTTATTACAGTAATGCATCATGCACCTGATTATTATAGAGATGACATAAAAAATAGAATCGAAGATACAATAATAAAAAAGAGTAATATTCTTTTTCATGGACATGAACACTATAATTATAGTAAAAGCACTTCGTTTGCAGATTCAGATTCAACAATTATTCAATCTGGGGGATGTCTTTGCAACAACGGAAATTGGAATGAAAGTTCATATATTGTAGGAATATTGTATCGACACGACTATAAAGATCAAAAATATGATTATAAATATCAAAAATTTTCTTGGAATCAAAAATCAGGGCAGTATGAGCATAATGAATTCATAGTTGAAACAGTTAATGAGAATCATTCTAGTCAAGGCATTACAAAAGATTTTCTTGAATATATATATGAAGATTATAATAAAGACTATTTTGTTTTTCCTTCTATAATATCTCATAATGAGTCAACTGAGGATTATAAAATTAATAAATATGAAAGATTTCAAGAAGAGATTTTGCAAAACGATTATTTACTTATTACTGGGAACGGCAATGTCGGAAAAACAACATTGTTGAAATATCTTTTTATAAACTTGGCACAGAAATACTATGTTGTTTATGGTAGTGCTGAAAAAATGCTTTCTACAGGTAAAAATAAAAGACGTGATATTCAGAAACTAATAAAACTACTTTTTGAAGATGTTTATGGAGCAGATAAAAGCAAGTGGCAGGCTTTTGAACAGTCAGATAAGTCGGAATGTGTTTTTATTTTTGATGATTACAATCAAATTGACGGTGTGAATTTAAATGATCTCTTGAATTTGCTTGGTGAAAGATTTGGTAAAGTAATTATTTCAGATTCTAAGACTATAAATTTTAATCCGGAAATAATTCAAAATATAGATCGTATTACTAAATATGAAATAGAGTCTCCTATTGGTCACAAACGTAGAGAACTAATTAGAGCTGTTGTAAGAGAAAAGGCAAGTGATAAATCTGAAAGCAATGTCGAAAGTATTGTACAGCAGATAGACAGAACAATAAAAACACAGTTAAACTTGATTCCACCAGAACCATATTATATTATTCAAATTACAGAAAACTTTATGAACAATGTTGGCGAAGCTATTTATAAGAACTCTAATGCATTTAGTAAAGTTTTTGAGGCTAATTTGACTAATCGAATTGATGATGCATTGAAGAGGCAAAATCGAAACAGAAGCCTTACTGTAGATTTAATGTACGTTCTTTTTGGAAAAATTGCTTATTTTATACATTTTGAAAGGGCATATCCTATAAAAAGAAACAATATTGATGAAATAGTTAATTTATACAATCGAGAATATGGCTATTCTCTGGAAACGGAAGATGTAATTCGAATTGCTAAGTTATCAAAAATATTGTCTGATACGGAAGAAAGTAGTGAATCTTTTAGATTTAGAAATAAAAGTGTATTAGCATATTTTGTTGCTAAAGAAATAATCAGTCAATATAATGACACTGGAGATGTTACAGCTTTAAATGATATTATCAACAAAGCTTGTATTAATATCTGTACAGACATTCTTTTATTTATTATTTACTTAACCGATAAAACTGTAATATTAAATAGTATACTTCAGTATATAGAAGATTCGATTCATTCCGATGCCTCTTGGTGTGAATTTAGTATCCCTAACAATATCCCTTCTTTTCTTAATAATAGATCATTTCCTCTTTTTCAAGAAAAATCTGTGAACAAGCGAATAGAAAAAAAGCAGATTGAGAAAGAAGAAGAAAAAACTGAAAAATCTATGGTTACAAGTTTTAAAATTAGAGATATATATGATTGGGATGACAACCAAATTGATAATGTAAACGGAAGATTATTTAGAATGACATCTTTACTTCAAATAGTATCTAAGTGCCTTCCTTGCTTTGAACATAGGTTAAAGAGATCTGAGAAAGAGAAACTTATAGATTGTTTGTATACTCTTCCAAATCAAATATTTATGTTTTGGAGTCATATGGTCGAGGAAAACTATGACTCTATAATAGCAGAATTAAAAACACATCCTTATTTTACTAATGAAAAACCTAAGCTAAGTGACAATGAAATAGATTCAAAAGCAAAAGGACTATTTGCTGTTTTTTCAATAAATTTATTACTGAATCTGTACTATATTCCTGTATTAAATGCATCAGGAAAAAATACATTTCAATTTTTATGTGGAACTGATTTTTTTGACCATACTCGAAAAATCACATATAAACTTGAACATCTAATGTTTTTAGAACAAAATCATGAGTCATTGGATTTTATCAACAATTCAATAAACGTGCAAAAAGAAGCTAATGATATAATATCAAAATATTTATTGCAATGTATTGTACGACATGGTTTGATTACAAGAGAAGATTCTTTAGCAGATGTCAATAAATTGGAAAGTAAATTCTATCCTCAAAAAAGAGTTTCCGGTATTGATAAAAAAAAGTCCCTTCTAATTGAAAGGACTAAAAATAAATATTCAAGAAAGTAGTAACGTGCAAGTCCTGCCCTTGCTGGTCGTTATTTACTGAGTAAACGACCTATTCCCAGTAAATTGAATGCATATCATCTCGCTACGCTGACGTTACTACACTTATAGTGTATGTGCGAATAATAAAATTATTCTTTAATTGGAGAAAGCAAATGCTATTGTTTGTAAATCTATACAAATAAGCACGTCCGCCTAATTTTTTTAACAAAGCTACTAAACAGTTATGTATGAAAAAATGCTTTTCTGCACTTTATAAGCACCAAAAAGCAGGTCTTAAAAGAAGGTCTGCTTTTTATTATTTTTGACCCCAAAACTGACCCCAATATACTGTACGCAGTGCGTAAGCTGACGAACGTCAAAATAAAAAAATAACGCAATATCGCCATTATTGTACGATTTTCGTGCGTCTAAAATATGTAAAAAACATGAAATAAATCCCTCATAACCCGAAGGTCGTCAGTTCAAATCTGGCTCCCGCAACCAAAATGAAAAGAACATTCAAGCAAGTGAAACAGCTGGAGGTGCAAGTTTAGCTGTTGATTTGCCTGAATGTTCTTTTTTTATTATATCATGCTGAATGCTTTTTGTCAATCCTTGTGAGTCGAGTTTTCTCGGCTCATTTTTGTTGACTTGGAAACTGCCAGGTCGGCAATGGTTCGCATTCGTCGGCGAATCCGTCGGCATGAAATGGCAGAATGCTCATTTTTGATAGGACGGGGCTGAAAATGTTTGAAAAGTTCTGGATGCCTGCGACATTTTTGATTTTGTTGGCGGAGTGAGACTTTGACATTAAAATTGAAGGTTAGAATGCTGCCTTTTCTGAAAATTGAAGATGGTTGTAAAAGGAAACATCACTTTCCTCACCACCCCACCCGGTGAAAAAAGTGATGCCCTTCCCCAAACTCTTGATAAAATCTTCTTCCACTTCCGAAAAAAATACCTGGAATCCCGTTGTTGGAATTCCAGGTATTTTTCTTATGCCGGGTTCTGTTCAAACAGAGCAGCATCCAGCTTGTCGGCAGCTTCCTGCTCGACTTTTTTCAGCACATGACTGTAAATGTCCATGGTGATCTGATAGCTGGAATGTCCCAGCCGCTCTTGTGCGACCTTGGGAGAGATACCCAGCGAAAGCATGATCGTGGCATTGATATGCCGAAGGTCATGAAGCCGAATGTGCTTCAGATCATTCGCTTTCAGAAATCGCCGAAACTTCATGGAAAAGGAATCACTTTTGTAGGGAGAGCCGTCCTCCTGGCAGACGATGTAATCATTTTGTCCGGCGTGGCGTTCTGCTTTGGTGTCTTTCAACAGCCGCAGCAGCGTTCCAGGAATCTGAATCTCCCGTCTGCCGCTTTGTGTTTTCGGGGCTTTGGTGATCGTTTGATTGTTGACAGTTACCAGATTTTCTTCGACAGTGAGACAGCCGGTTTGAAAATCCACATGATGCCACCGCAGTGCGAGCAGTTCTCCACGCCGCAGGCCCAAACAAATCTCGATCATCAGCGGCAGGTAAAGAGCAGTGTTTCTGGCACATTGCAGCAGGATCTCCACTTCTTCCATGCTGTACACTTCCGGCTGGTAATGTTCCAGTTTGGGCAGCGTGAGATCGTCACAGGGATTCTTTGGAATCAGTTCCAGCATGACTGCCTTTTTCATTGCCGCCGAGAGATTCAACATAATGTTTTTGATCGTTTTGGGCGAAAGCGGCTTTCCGGTTCTGGGAGATGCCTTTTGCAGGGAAAAGATCCATTTCTGAATGTCAATGTTTTTTAGTTGCTGCAAACAGGTATCTCCAAACTGTGGAATGATGTACTTTTCCGTCTGATCGATGTAGTGCTGTACAGTGGTAGGGGAGAGCTGATTTTTTACGTAGATCTTCAGCCATTGGTGCATGAAATCCCGAACCGTGATCCGATTGTCTTTGACAAAAGTTCTGGTTTCCAGTTCATGAATCATATCCCGCATGACTTTTTCTGCTTGTTTTTTCCCGCCCTGAATGGTCTTGTAATAGCGTTTGCGTTTTCCGTTGGCAAAAGAGGATTCTTCTTCCACGATGACCTGATAGGTTGTGATCCCGGATTTGGTCGTCCGCTTTCGCACGTGACCGGTATATGGCATAAAACCGCCTCCTTTGAAAAGTATAACGGAATGTTCTTCGGGCTTTTCTTGAAAAGGGAAGAAAAGCACTTAGTATTCTTCTGCAAACAGCATGGTGGCATAGGGCTTTTGGTTTGCATCATATTCTGCAATTACATAGATTTTTGCTGTGACCGGCGAAAACGGCACGGCAAACTGATAGCGTTTTTCATAAGGCGGAACTTCCTGACTATGCAGAATAATTTGCTGACTGCCTGCTTCGGAAAGTCGAAATATTTGCAGATAATCCTTTGGAACAGGCAGTTCTGCAATGCAGTTCCAGAGAAATAATTGCAGAAAAAGCGGCAGTTCCTCATGGATTCTTTTGGTCAGATAGCGGTTTTCTGAAAACATCAGCAGCACCTTCTTTCCACAAGTTTCTGCGTTTCTGTGGAAAACGGAATGTAGATATCCTCGCTGTATCCGTCCGAAGATGCCCAGACGGTATGGATCCAGTCAGCATGGGAAAAGGAAAGAATCTCATAGAATTCCAACCCTTTGTCAAGCAGATAAGATTGCTCCTGTTTTTCTAAGAGAATCACAGAAAGGATATCACCCATGTCACAGTGATAGGTCTTTTCGATGTTTTCCATTTTCTGCACCAGATATGATTTGAGATCTGACGGCATTGCAGCGTTTGAAATAGTTGCAATAGAGCGTAATTTTTGCATGATTTTCCTCCAATTTTGTTTCAAAAAAAGAGGCTCAGCGTCATACCAAGCCTCCCACGAACAGAATTTTTACTTACTCTTTTTGACCAGTGCCAGCAGTTCTACGCCGCAGGCGACTCCCGCCAGAAACATTTCAATTGCAATCGGCATTGATGTACTTCACCTCCTCCCGTTCCTGCATTTCGATGGCAATTCCAATGCCGCCGATCACCAGTGTCAGTACCAGTCCTGCGATAAATTCCTTCATGTCAAATTCCTCCAATTTTTCGTTTTATGCTTCACACTGTAACAGTGTTTTTGCCTCGCTAATTGCTTCCTCCATTGCCGCTGTATCCATAAGCAGTTCTTCGATCTCGTCCGGATCATAGCCGACTTCCAGCAACAATTCTACTTCTTCTTCCGAAACGCCAAATGTGCCGCAGTATTCCAACAGCAGTTCTTCCCGTTCATCTTCCATCCACCATTTTGCGTAATCCAGTTGATCCCAATTGTACGGGTTGAACATAGTGTGGATGTAGTCCTGCATGGTAAAGGTACTTCTGCTAAGGTTTCCGGCAGAATTGATCTCCAAAATTTCACCTTCTGAAATATCCACTTCACAGTGCTTGTCATTCAGCTTTACCTTTTTCAAAGCATTGTCCAAAATGCTCTTTGTACTGGCGTAGACGTAAAGTCCGATTTTCGGAAAATGATACAAAGTCAACGGATTATTGCCTTTCACCAGAAACAGCGTATTGTCGTTTCTGAGGATTGTAAAAACAAAGCTGCCCTCCACCAGTTCTGCCATGCGTTTGATGTTTTCCGTGTCCAGCTGCTGCCCCTGTTCCAGAAGCTGCACAGCGATGTAGCTGTCGGTTTCGATTGGTGTCGGTGGGAGATGCTGTTCCCGGCGAAGCTCCCTGTCGTTGTACAGCACGCCGTTGTGGGCGAGAGTGAACGATTCTGTGCCGCAGTGTCCCTCGAAAGGGTGGTTGTTGCAGTTTCGCTTCTCGCTGCCCTGTGTCGTGAACCGGGTGTGCCCGATGACCGATCGTGTCCCTCTGGGGAAGAACAGCTTGACCTTGTGTGCCGGCTTCGGCTTTTTGTAGGTGACGATGCTGCCGTCCCGGACGTAGGCGATGCCTGTTGCGTCTGTGCCACGGACTTCCGCAGCGACCGAGAGATAGTGTATCAGCTTTTTCAAAACTGCATTGCTGATCTTACCTTTGTAATCTAAAAATCCAAACACTGCACACATCTTACATCTCCTCACTTTCCATCACGTACTCATTGACGTATAGTCTTCTCTCTTTCAGATACTGGATCAGTTCCGGTTCCCGAATGGAGCTTACAAATTCTGACCAGCTCATGGCATCGATGCCCTCCTCAGACAAAGAAATCGCCGCATCACAGATGTGGTTGACCATCTGCAGTGTGGCGATGAAGGTGTTGTATTTGAGGGTGCCTCGGAACAGGCGAAACTCAATGGTGTGGTAGTTATTGAGATTGACCGCAACGTATCTGCCGTTGCAGCCGCTTTTCGCTTTCTCCAGGATTTGCTTGCCGGTCTTTTCAAAGCCGAATCTTGCACTCCATCGGCTCATGTTGTAGCTGCTTCTGCGGCTGAATGTGAAGAGTTCATTCCAGTGCTTTTCCACAAAGAACAGGATCCGGCTGATGACATCTTCCTGTTCTGCCTGATTGTCGCCAAAGGCATTTCGGTTGACGTGAACGTGCAAACCGCAAGTCGATGTCTGATGAGAACGGTAGCCCATGGAAACTGCCTCCCGAAGGAGTTCCTTCCAGTTCATGGATTCCATGTGATAATCCAGTGTCATGGGATGGGAAACGATCTCAAAGCCGTCTTCCAGAGAACCATCCGACTTGATGTAAATGTTTTCCTCATGAATGTTAGCAATGCTTTTGAGACTGGCGGCGTTATCGTTGTCCTTGCCGCCGTCATCCACTTCCAGTTCTACGCCGAAGTATCGCTTTCCGTTTCCGTAGAAAATGGGTGTGGGCTTGTAACCGTACTCTTCGATCTCGTCCTCAAACTCGTCAAAGCATCTTTCACAGTAGGGCAGGTCGCCGTGCCAGCAGACGATGCTTTCCGGAACGATCTGTCCGCAGGATTCGCAGCGGTAGTAGTGGGCATCGAAGCAGTCCTGACAAAGGCAGGTGTCTTCATCAGAGACGCTGTTCTGTTCCCAGATCGTCTCGCCGCAGTGATCGCAGGTAACGCAGTGTTCCTCAACACAGACATTGCAGAGCAGTTCATCGTCTACCGGTGTGCCCTCTCCCTCCGCAAGTACTCTTCCACAGTAGTCACAGATTCTTACTTCTTCTTCCATTTCAAGTTCCTCCAAAAACAAAAATTCCGGTAAGGCTGAAAGAATTTACCTTACCGGAATTATAATATATATTTGAGATTGGGGGTTGATACGGGTGAGAAAAGTGATGTGGTTTTCGCAGCACCTTTCCGAAAACAACTCGTTTTTACAAACTGAAAATTGAAAGTGTTATACTGATACTGCGGTTGCAGAAGCATTGCAGCCGATAACGAAACAGGAGGAATTTTCAATGTCTCAGAAAGAACGAAAACCAAACGAATTTACAATAGGATACAAGGCAATGGTGACAGATTATCTGCTTTACGAGGATTGCTGCGACTATCATCTGAAACTGATTCTTGCGGTTTGGGATGGTGTGACTGTGAAAGAAGAGGTGAAATACTTTAGCTATCTGACCACATGGGGTAGCAGTCAATTCCGTGATTTGTGTGTGGATTTTGGCTTGCTGGCTTGTGCGAGGTCCGTATACTGCGATTTGAATCGTCTGCTGGGAGCCTATTGCATTGTGCTGTATTATCCGAAAAAGCAGCAAATACCGGAGGATAAAATTGACGAAGTCATGCCGGTGGTGTCGAATTGTGACAGGGAAAATGATTGGGATCATCTGCAATTTGCAGAACCATTTGCTCGTATTGCCGTGGCAGAAGAAAAAGCGGAAAGCACCATACCGCTGGCAAAGTATGTAGATGATATCGAAGAAACATATTGGTTTTGCGTCAATCATCTATGGCTGCACCCGAACATTCGGTGTATCTATCGAAAGAATCTGCCGGAGCTTCCAATTCCCAGACATCCGGAACATGACAAGAAATGGATCTCAATGCGGAAAAGGGATTTTCCAGAGCATAATCTGTATGTTCCGGTCAAGGAATATGACCTGCGAATGGAGCATGATGCGGAATCATACTATGTAAAGGAGCCGTTGCGGCGGAATCGGTAAGGGGAAGCTGATAGAGTAGGGAAGAAGTGAAAAAATCCGGTGAGGTTTTGGGGAAAACCTTGCCGGATTTTTTATGTGATAGGGTTGAAATTTGTAAGAAAGGCTTACTTTGCCGAAACCAATTTCAGGGAGTTATCCAGACCGTCCAGAACGGCGAATGTGGAGTCGTCAATTTTGGTGAAAGCTACAATGTTGTCGCTGAGATAATTGGTGCCGGAGTTTTCGATGTCTTTGCCGTCTATGATCATAATGTCATGGTTTTCGTCACGATTCAAGACATCTTCCTCGGATTCCTGATAGCTAAGATTCACCTGATAGATGGAATGATCCTCCGTCATGTAGTACACGGCATCTGTATCTACAAAAAACGGCTTATTTTCGTCAATATTTGTTTCCATGAATTCCGTGTAATCTCCGTTTGAAGTCAGTAATTGTGTTGTTTTTACAATTTCGTAATACCACCCGAGGTGCATTAAATAATAGTATTCGTTATTATATAAAAATGGATATACAGTAGAGCTAGCATAAGGAACCTCTCCGGAAGAAAGCTGTTCTCCTGTGCTCAAAGAAAAAATTCTATTTTGATATAGTACTTCGTCAGATGATGGAAAGAATAGTTCAGCAAGAACAGTATATTCGTCTGGTAGAACAAGTTTATTAGCATCAATATCATAAAGGCCAAGATTTTGAATGTCTGCATACACTTTTCCATTAAACGGATTGACGCCATAATCCAAGGAGGCGTTTTTATATTCTGTTTCGGATAGATCAAGCACCGTTTCCGATTGATCGGTATTCAAATCATAATATGCGATTTCCTTTTTGTCCATATAGTAGTAGATTCTATTGTTCACCGGATCATATTGAATCTTCTGTTTCCCATCATACTTGTTATAGTGTGCTAAAGATTTTACCTCGTAAGCTGCTGTATTGTTGTCAGCTGCTTTCTCTGTTGTTTCTGTTGTCTGTTCCTCTTTCGTTTCCGTGGTGTGCTCTGCTTCCGTGGTCTCTTCTTCGGATTCTGTTTCAAGTTCGGTGGACGCTTCGCTGCTCTCTTCGACTTCGGCGACGATGGCAGGCGTGGATACCGTTTGCTCCGGTTCATTTTTGTGGCTCATCAGATACCAGATGACCAATCCGGCGAGGAGGAGCAGCAGAATCAGGATTGCGATCAGGCAGCCAAGCGGCGACTTCTTCTTCTTTTTGACGGCAGCATTTTCCGGATTCAGAGTGCCGTTGGGATTGTTTTGAAGTGTACCGTTTGCATTTTGCGGTGCAATCGTTCCGTTGGGATAAGCCTGTCCGTTCGGCACCGGCGGGACAGGATAGGGCTGTGCACCCTGAAAGGTAGCGTTCGGTGCTTGCTGCCGAGGATTCTGTCCGTTTGGATTTGCAGCAGGATTCGGCTGACCGGCGATTGCAGCATTCGGAGGCGTTGCAGTTCCGGGTGTGGCAGCAGGTGAAAATGTTGCATTTTGACCTGACGGATTCGGGCTTGTCTGAGAAGCATTCGACACTGCCGGCTGCTGTTTCTGTGTCGGCGGTGCGGCGGCTTTTGCAGCGGGCTTCGGTGCAGCCGGATTCGCTGTTGCATTCACAGCCCCTGTTTTTTTCGCTGCCGCTGCGGGAAGTTTCCATTGCAGTGCGTCTGTAAAATACGTGACAACTTCTTCGGCTTTCTTTTTCTCTGTCGAGAATTCACGAATCAGTCTGCCAATGGCCTGCTGTACGGCAGCCTGTTTTGCTTTTTCGTCCTTTTCGTCTGCATCGATCAGAATCGAACCAATGTCGCTGTCGATGGCGTTTTTCACCAGATTGTGATCCGGAAAATCATTGCCCATCAGGTCATTGATATAGGCGTTCATTTTGGATTTGTTTTTCAGGATTTCCTTTCCGCCCATTTCCAGACAGTAGGCAATTCCCTCCGAAACCGAATCGAAATACTGGAACTTAGAGATAAATTTTTCTTTGCAATGGGGACAATGCTGCTTATCTGACAATTTTTCGTCAAACAAGCTCCATGTCTTATTGCATTTGCTGCACTTCATAATTACACTCCTCTTTTCTCACATACTGCCGCCTTTTAGCGACATGGTATTTTGTGTTTTTGTTTCCCCGGATAATCCGCACCAGGCACACGTTGCATAGGATTCCCCATGGTAGCAGGTAATCTTGGAACAGCGTGGACAGTGTAAAAAAGTTTTGGTTCCGCAAAAGGGACAGCCGTTATAATCGGGGGACGGGTGAAACGTTCCGTTCAAAACAGTTTCGTCGTAACCCTCCGATTTTGCTTTGCTCTCGTCGATCGGGAACGCCCATGTCAGTGCCCAGTGGTCTGGCTGCTTTTCGACTCGGATGCCGTATAAGCGCCGGTTGCACTGGGGGCAGCGTGCAAGAACAATGTGTGCCTCTTTGATCGCCATGTTTCTCACTCCTCTTCCCATTCGTTTTCGCTTTCGCTGATGATCTCTTCCGGAACTGCGTCATTTACTTCGCCGGCATTGTCGCTTTCTGCCGAATCCGGTTCTGCTACATCCAGAGAGAATTCCTCTGGCTGTGCGGATGCGGTTTCTGTTTCACAGGCGGGAATGTGGGCTTCCTGTGCATCTTGCTGCGCTGTGATTTCCTGTGAACGGTCATCCTCTGAAACCGTGGGACAGATTGCAACGTTGTCTTGTGTTTTCTCCTCTGTATCAGCAGCTTGCACCTGACCGGAAGCCTCATCTTTTTCTTCCCAGCCTCTTTGCACTGCTGTAATATCCCGTGTGACACTTGCCAGCTTCTGCTGCTGTTCGGAGAGCTTTTCCTCGATTTTACGTTTCTTTTCCAGATACCGCTTGATTTTTTCCTCGGTTTCCGGCGTTTCAGCCGATTGTGACAAAAGGCGCTGCATCTTTTCCAGCTGGAACTGCAATTCCTGAATGGTGTCCTGTAAATGCTTTTTCTGTGCAGTTAGCGTCTCCAATTTTGTGATCTGTTGTAAGGTTTGTTCGATAGCGGATAACTTCTGCACATCCAGAATCCCCGCAATGGAAACATCGTCATGACTGCCGGATTTGGAGATGTTTGCAAGATTGGCTTGCAGCATTTCTGTTCGCTTTCGGAAATTGTCGTGTAAAAAATCAAGTGCAACATTGCGGTAAAAAGAGTGCAGCATCTCGGCAAATGTATCATCGATACCGTCCGTTCCTAGAAAAATGGCAACGGGAATCTGGTTGTCCCAGATGTGGCAGCGAAATTCACTGGCTGCATTTTTATCGCAAATGGAAGTGCAGCGGTTCAAATGGCAGTTCTCATCCCATGGAATCGGCTCGTCCATGGTCCCGTCCTCGTATAGGGCAACGCATTTCCCATCGCCGATGTGCAGACCGATGGCGTAGGATTTGCATAACCCGACCGCAATTAGAGTAGTACCGTAGGCTTTCTGTACGTGAGAATGCTCCTTTTGTATCAGGTCTGAGATCTCGCTTTCCGTATGCGCTCTGTAGTTTTCCTCGGTGAAAAATTGAAAGGTTTTCTGGTACTTTTCCGGCACTCTCTCCAGTTCGTCCGGCGTGAAAGGGGATTTGATCAGGTCATTTCTCACGGCAATATGCCATTCCGTAATGATGCTGTGGATCAGCTGTGTCACCACACTTTTTTTCGTTTTGGAGTCTGGAAACGGAAAGGTGATTGATTTTAGAAATTCCCGAATCTTATTGCAAGCGATCTCTGCGGCAAAGCGGGAACCTCGGTCGCTCCGGAAGTACTGCTTGCTTCCGTGACCGTCTGCCACAGTTGCAACGACACAGTCCGCATCCTGCAGATATTGTGTACTGTCCTGGCATACGGTATGGTTTAAGATATGCTGATAGCCCTTTTCTGAAACGGCAAATCCTTCGTACATCATCATTGTTTAATCCCATTCGTCATCATCATCGGAATCATCCGAACCCAGTATCATCGGTTCGGGCGATTCTTCGGTGCTTTCTATACTGCTGTATGCAGATTCCTTTTCTTCTTCCAGCATAACCTTTGCGGCTTCCGCCATCTGATGTTCCGCAGACGTAGAACGGACGTCCTTCACATCTGCTGGTGTTTCCGCAGAATCCTCGGAAACCGTTGCAGAGGTGCTTGCAATCTGTGAGGAGGTGACTGCAATGAAACGGATGATTTTTTTGAGGCTTCCGATGTCGTTTACAGTGAAAAGAAGTTCGACATTGCGAATTGCTTTTTTCAGTACTTCACGGTTGGCATCTTCGCCGATTGCGATTGCAATTTTCAACGCAGCCTGATACCACTTATTTTGCTGTAGCTTTTTCAGTGCAGTGAGGTAGTCATCTGTTGGCTCGCCGTCAGAGAGGAGCAGGATGACAGGCGCATAAAATCCGGAAGATGCTGCGCCTCGGTCCATGAATCCATTTTTGGACAGCTTGTCGTTCAGCTCCAGAAATGCAGCGCCCAGATCGGTCAGGCCATTGGCGTCCAGCGGTTCCCAATCATCAAAGGCATCCAGGGACATCAGAGCAGGCGTAACCCATTCACAGCCGGTGGAAAACTTCAACACGCTCAGTTTGATTTCGGAATCTGCCTGCGATTCAGAAAGATGCCGCAGATCCGGAATCAGTTCCTCGATTGCAGAATTGACGGCACCGATTTTTTTGCCCTCCATGCTTCCGGAGGTATCGATCAGGAAAAAGATCGGCATGACTCTTTTCGGGATGCTCTCTGCATTTCCCAGAAAACTGCTTAGATTTTCAGACATAGTCTAGTCTCCTCTTCTGTTATTTGATTTCCATATACTCATTTTTGATTTGAATGCGGATTCCCTTTTGAATCAGAACACGCTCTCCGGGAGCGACAGTTTCATTGTTGATCCGCCAAGATTCGCCGGACTTGTTCATGAGTGCAATTTTGGTTTTGGTTTTATTCTGTACGACCTTTGCTGTAACTGTCCGGCATTCGTTTTGGTCGTAGCAATCTGTGATGTAGGCTGTAACAATCTCCTGCTTGGGGAAAATCGGAATGCGGAAATATTGTGTCTGGATCCAGCCAATGTGCGTGATCGGCTGATGACAGCACATACACGTTGCATTTTCAGTGGTATATCTGGTTTCTTTTCCGCAATTGGGACAGAGGATGACTTCCGACTGGAACCGAAGCAGATTTTGCAGCCACTCCTTTTCCGTGATTCCCATTTTGTCTTCGCACATGACTTCCTTGCTGAAAGCCTTGATAAAGGTATTCTGAATATATACCGGCATCTGCGGCCATCTCATCAGGAAGTTATTGTGCACACCCTTTACCGGACGGTTGGACGCATCCTTGGGGTCGGCAATGAAAACAGGGGATTCGCCGTAATAGCGCTTCTGTCGTTGTTCCGTCATGACGGCCTTACTCTGCGTCTGCTCGCCCTCCAGAGGGTGGTTTCTCAACAGCAGCAGGAAAAGGACAACGGCAAGAGAAAACTGGTCAGTTCTTTTATCCGGCGTCTTTCTTCCTACAACGATAGATGGTGCCATGTATCTGCATTTTCCAGCAATCCCGGACTTTTCTCCAAACTGGGAAACGTTGTCGTTATCGCAGATCAGGACATCTCCGGTTTCAGGGTTCAGGAAGAAGTTGCCGTCATTCAAATCCTGATAGGAGAATCCACGGTTATGCAGAATCCGGAAACTCTCTACAATGTTGATGGCTGCATTCAGCAGCGTGTGAACACTGGAAAAATCAATCTTTCCGATCAGGAAATCAGAAAAGTCATAGTAGTTATCGGGGCGCAGTTTCATAATGTAGCCAAATGTATCGTAGTACATACGGGTGATGGCAACGGGCCACAGGAATGAGTCTGTGGGAGCCTGTTCCCGGATGTTGTTTTGCAGGTTCTTGCGAAATCCCTCCATGTCCTTTATCGAACCTTTTTTGTACCATTTCAATGCCATCTGGTTTCCGAGATAGTCCACCAGATAGACATATCCCTGGCCGCCCTCTCCCAATTTCCGGACGATTTGAATCGTTCCCATGTTATCATCTAATTCAATTTGCATTCCTGCTTGCAATTCAGACATTTTTCTATCTCCTTTTCCTTAGTCCTCCGCAGCGAGAATCTGGTCGATTTCCCGAATGATTTCCAGCCTGCGTTTCCGATTTTCATTCTCTGCATTTAGCTGATTATATTTTTCCTCTAAAATATGTGCCTTTTCCATGTTGATGAACGAGGTGAATGCTGCAGTTTCCAGACTTTTCTGTAAGCTGATAATATCCTGCTTTACCAGATCCAAGAAAGGAATTTCAATGGAAACCGCATTCATGACCTGTTCGTTTAAAATGTTCTTCAGGATGCAGACATCCTGGTTGAACTCGCTCGGAATCTTTTCAATTGTTTTTCTGTAGTTCTGAAAGAACTGCGCATATGCTCTTTCTGTCAACTGGCTTTCAGCGGAATTTGGACTTTCCTGTAGTGCATGTTCCAGCAGCTGATTCAGCTTGGTGACTGCTGGATTTTCCTGAATGGCAAAGAGCGGAATTGCATTGGCATTTGCCGTTTCAACCGGTGGGAGTTGAGCCAGAAGGGTGTCCAGTTCGGCGAGTGCATTGTTCGGATGCTTTTCACAGAAGTTTTGCAGATTGTGGTACAGCGGGCTGTTGACTGCGATCACTTCGTTTGTCACAGATTCCACCTTTACAATTGCATCGTTCAAAGAATTGCTTTGCGGGTCATTGTTGGAATTGATTTGCTGATGAAATAAGATCTGATAGTGCATCGACTGTTTGTCCGGCTGGATCTGCGGATTTTCTTCATCTGTAAACAGAGAGATGCTGTAGAAGTTGCGTCGGTCGTCATCAAATTTTTTATATCTTGCGATGTTTCCAAAGGGTGTGGAAATCAATATTTCAAACAGGCTTCTGGAGTAGCGGCGAATCAAGCTGTTATAATAGCCTTCCGGTGCAATTTTTCCGCATTGTTCGGAGATGTACTTTTTCAGTGCTTTCTCCAGCTCCTTGAAAAAAGGATGGGAAGGTGTCAGTTCCAGACCGGATTCAAATGCGGTTAAAATCTTCTTTTCGCTCTCACGATACTCTTCCACTGCCAAATGTACTACATTGTCGATAAACTCCTCATACATCGCAGTAAATTTGCTGTCCCGTATGGATGCGTCAAATCGCTCCAAAACACCTGCACCGGAGAGTTCCTCGTACTGTGCTCTTCGAATCTCGTCTTCGGTGATCTGATAGCGTACAGGGTCGATGCTTTGAATTGCATTTTTGCGGACTTTATCCGTGATTGGCTTGTTCTCTTTGCACTGCTGTACAATTTGAGTCCGGCACTCTGCCAGTGCGTTATGGATTCTCTGTCTTGCCGTTCTTTTTAGTTCGTCAACCAGATTGTCCATTTGCAATTCTATGCTGGAATTGCCGTCGATCTGATTTTCCTGTCGGAGTTCACTGAATAGTGCGAGCACATTTTCCTTTAAGTTGGCAATGCGCTGCTGCATCACTTGCAGGCGAACGGTATTGTTGTAGTCTTCAAGCAGGCTGCGGATGGTGTCGATGCCGTCTCCGGCAAGTCCTTTTTCTTTTAGGCTTTGTAAAATTGCACTTTGCGTATTGCCGTTGTCAAGTTCAATTCTTGCCCTTGCGGAGCCGGCCGTCAGGCGCTGTGCAATCAATGCCGTTGGCATGATTCTGTAATTTTGCAGTTCCTCTCGAATCCGCTGTAAATTATCCTGGAGTGTGGTTGCAATATCTGCACGGTTTGCGAAAACAAATAGCTTTTCCCCAATGGAAATGCCGTCATCGTCTTTGTCCACAGATTCAAAGAACTGTACCAGAGAATCATTGAAACTGGGGCGATCTGCATTGACAATTAAAATGACAGCATCCGATTTTTTCATCCACGCTCTGGTCTGGTCTTTGTGTAGTTGTGTCGGAGAATCGAAACCTGGGACATCATATATGATCGCATTTCGCATGGCGGAAAGCTTATCGGAGCGTATCACAATTTCCTTAACGGCAAGTGCTTTTGCAGGATTTTCGATGTATTCCTTTACCTCGGTTTCTAGTTCATGGTTAACAAAATGCAGAGATTCAGAACCGATCAGATTTTGAATGCTGCTCCGATTTGTGATGATTTCGAGGATGTCGTTATAGATATTTTTCTGTTCCGAACGCAAGGGTGGCAATTGTTCGGTTTCTTTGTCCAGCAATTCCTTTGACCATTCGCTCCAATGCTGCGGGTTTTCAATGCCGAGAAGGTTCAGCTTTCTGTGAAATTCCTCGTTGAACTGTGCATCGGAGTAGAAATCGACCTGTGCATCGTTCTCCGTGCCAAACCGGATGCTGGTTGCGGTGTATGTGCACCGTGCGTCTTTCGTCGGAAGAACATCATTCCCCATAAATGCGTTTGCAAAAGTACTTTTTCCGGATTTTTCAAGGCCAACAATGGAAATCTCAAAGGTATTGTTTTTTAGCTTTTCCTGAAAAAAAGTCATTTTTTTCAGAATTTCCCGGAGCTTTTGCTGATAAGAAATTTCAATTACCTCACTATATTTGGTATCCAATAGCTTTTGTACACAAGAAATCTCTGAACTCAGCCGTTCTAATGTTTCTTCACGATTCATCGATAGCTCGTCCTTTCTGATAAGCATATTTCTTCTCAAAAAATTATTTTTCAAATGGTGAATACTATTAACCACCGCTATCCTCATTATATCATATAATAGATATGATGTCAAATAATATTTACCATATCTTCAAATGAGGGAAACCAATATGTTCAAACTGAAAACCACCTTGGGCACCAACAATATCTGCGGACCGAATCTGATTCGGATCCGGCATGAAAAAGGGCTTTCTCAGCGACAGTTGGCAAAGAATCTGCAAATTGCCGGATATGATGTAGACCACCACTTTATCCGCCGCATCGAAAATGGAGAACGATTTGTGACAGATATGGAGCTGGTGGCACTGGCAAAGGTGCTGCAGGTGGAGATCACGGACTTGATTGATCCGACAATTCCCGTGGCGGTGCAGAAAGATTCCCTTTGATTCTATTGTAGCAAATGAGCAGGACAAACGTCTGTCCGTTCAAAGAAATGTTACGGCTGTAATAAAAAAGGACCGGCTTGTCATGCAGCCGATCCTTTCCATTATGATTTCTTGGGAGCATATTTCCGAATTTCTGCAAAACACGTGTCACAGTAGCCTAATCGCTTCTCCCAATGCAGCTGCTGTTCCGGAACAACTTTGCCGCAGCTTTCACAGCGGCAATTGCCGGAAGCGTCTTTCCAGGGGTGGTGCAGCTTTAACATTCGCAAAAATCGAAGCTGCCATGTTCCTGGTTGCAATAATGCTCATAAGCCCAGACAAACTGCATCATGTCCATTTCGTCCTGGAAGTTCGCTGAAGAATACTTCATCAGCCGGTTTACATAGAGGTTTCCGGATTTCGGGGACTGATAGAGATAGATGGTAAGCGGTACAAAGCAGGCATTGTGCAGCTCACACAGATCGATCAGCTCATTGGGGTTGTCCTCTTCATAGAGCAGCCCAAGCGTCGCACAGAAGTGCTCGTAATCGCCACGCCCTACAGAGCGAATGCGGTTGATGTAATAGTCCCTGTGTACGATGTGTCCTCTGTCTATGATAGCAACGTAACAGTATAGTGTCAGTTCTTCCGGACGAAAGCGGTCTTTTTTCAACTGGATCTTTTCGATAAATCCGGCACAGGGGCGATGCAGCTGCAGCGGCGGAAAACGGCGGTAGTTTTGGAATAATGCCGGAATCTCCCGTTCTGCCTTTTGATAAGAAACGCTCTTTATCAGCATGAGATCTCGTTTTAGTTGCAGACGCTGTTCTCTGATCTCCGGAGCAAGGTTTGCCATATCCTTTTCAGTGCAGTAGGTTTCCGGCTGAAACCAGCGGATCTTTTCGTAGCAGTCGTCCAGTCCGAAAGCAATTTTCAGATCTGTATCGCCAAGAGGTGTGATGCTTTCAAAGCCACGGTCTGAAGAAAGGACAGCGGTGCAAGGTGTTCCAATGGCATAGTCGAGTTCCAGTACGTAGTCATTTCGATGTTCTGTTCGATCGGAAAACAGGTCGAACTCCTCGCAGAAATTCTGGAATGCTTCTCGTCCGTTGGTAAAGGGCTTGTTGAAACATTTCTGATGCTTAGCAATCTTGCCGTTGATCGCCAGTGCAGCGGTTACTGTAACACTGGGATACGGTTTTTCCACTGTCTGAATGTCTGTGATGATGCCGATAAATGTGCCGTCTGGGTAGTTGCAAGTGTCTTTCATTGAAAAAATCTCCTTTGTATTGATTTGCAGTTTTTTCTGCCTTTATAGTATACCATGCTAAAAATCCATTTTGTAAAAACGACTTTGCAGGAGGCGATCGTGTGACGGAAGAAGAATTGTACGCAGGTGCAGGTGAGGTTACCAGAAAGTGTTTGGATGACATTCTGGAATCTGAGTATGGCTTTGTGCAGGACGATGAAGAAACTTACACATCGGAGTACCTGCTGACTTATCCGTGCAAAACATTTGCAGAGGGCTTGACGGATACGCTTTTGCAGCATGGATTTTCCGGACAGGCAGACGATGCCAAAGAAAAGATTGCTTATGTCCGGGAATGCTGTAAGCAGCGAGGGGTAACGCTTAATCCGGAAGTCATCAAAAGCTGGTTCTGCGGAACTCGTCCTAACAGCGGCGAACGCAGCCGGGACAGTCTGTTCCGGCTTTGTTTTGCACTGGGATTGAACGACCGGGAAACGGCTTCTTTTTTTCAGAAGGTGTACTTTTCCTGTCCTTTTAATTTTCGCAGTGCAAAAGAAACGGTGATCTGGTACTGTCTGCGAAATGGAATGGGATATCCAGAAATGCTGTCTCTGGCAGAGCAGGCGGAACAGCTGATAAATGGGGAAAGTGCGACAGAGGAAGAGCTGTGCTATGAGCAGACCAGTCAACTGGAAAGTGCACTGCTGCAAGTTGGTTCTACAGAGGAATTGTTTTGCTTTTTCCGGGAAAACCGTCTGGATTTTCAGATGCCCAGAAAGACTGCCATTCACTATGCGAAGTGTCTGATACAGGAAGCCACAGAACTTGCCCAAAATGCAGTTGCAGATCAAAATGAAATTTCCCACCAAAAGCAGAAATCCGGAAATGTTGATCTGCTGCTGAGTGTGATCTTCGGGGAGAATATGCGGACTTACCAGAAAAAGAGTTCCTTTTCCAAAGAGGCTGTTTTTCCGGAATTGATACGTTCTGATTTTCCCTTGGGAATGAACCTTTCCAGAATCAAACGGGGAGAACCGGTCTCGGATACGATTTTGCGAAAGACACTAATCCTGCTGAACTTCTATTGTTTCTTTGCAGTGTTGTTTGCAAAGAACAGCACATCTGATTTGTTTTGTGCCATTGAGTCTGATTTTCTGGACTTTGTCCATGAAACCAATGACCTGTTGTGCAGCAGCGGTCTGCCGGCTTTGTATGTGCGGAATCCTTATGACTGGCTGTTTCTGCACTGTGCCAATCATCCCTATCCGTTGGAAGAACTGCGGTCTGCCATGCAGCGGTACTATTTTGACCAGGCAGACGAAAAAAGCACATCACTTTCCACACTGTGATGAAAGTGATGTGCCTGGATCATGTTGCTGTTAGAACATGGTCTTGATTTTAGAACTGCATTTGCAGGTGTAAGTAGAAGTCACCGCTGTTACGGTGTACCATGCGTGCTTCTGTGCCTTCTTCGGTCAGAATGTTTTGAAACATTCGGTGGAATTGAATGCTGGAAATGCTGCAGGGAAATCGATTCTCCCGGCAGTAGCTTAAAAATCCGGCATATACCACAGCGGTTCGCTCTGCTTTTTTGTGCTTGGGTTCTGATAGGACGATGCAGTGATTGTAAAATGCCTTTACCACATTGTGTTCGTTTTTGTAATGCTCCAATGCAGCTTCGCAGGCAGGAGAATAGGTGAAATTGTAATCATTGTCGATCAGCCGTTCCAGTCCGGCATAGGCAAAATTGAAGATGCCCGGGAGTTCTTGCATCAGATCTCCTTCCAGATAAATGTTCTTGTAGAGAACACCCTCCTCCGGTTCTTGATTGGGAGCGAGGTCGTGGAAACACTGTTCAAAGGGAATGATCAGCAGCCGGCGATAGAACCCGTCGCTGTAATCCTTGGTCTGGATCATATCATTTGCAAGGAGAATGAACTTGCTGTGAATCTCTGTGGTATAGGACTTTTCAAATTTTTCTTCGATTTCAATGGAATCGCCGCCGGTCAGTGCCTTTAGGTCAGCTGTGCTGTATAGCTTTTCTGTCTTGGTCTCAGAGGAAATGTTCAGCAGCTTTCGGTCCAGGTTCTGCTTGCCAAATCTTCCGCTGCTGATTTGATCCAACGCAACAGCAGATACATTCCGTTCTCCCAGCATATGCTTGATCATGTTGGATAACAGAGACTTTCCGTTGGAACCGGAACCCAGAAAGACAACAAGCTTCTGCATAATGTCTTCATAGTACAGGCAGGCTCCCATGATCTCCTGAACCAGATCGATCCGTGTCTGGTCATTGTCAAAGAGTTCCTGCAGAAAGCGGAAAAACTGCGGTGCTTTTGCCTTGGGGTCGTAGTCATATGGAATCTGTACCAGACAGAAAATGTCCGGCGTTGGTTTCCCTATCGTTTCCTCCTGTAAATCGAAGATGCAGTTTTGGAACTGCAGGAGTCCCGGACGCATTCCGTTATCCTCTGCATAGGGAACTTTTCGCTTAAAATAGGGGATGTACTCGTTTTCCTGCTTTCGTTTCCAGATATTGCAGGAAGCTTCTTCAATGATCGCAAAGAAAATTTTCTTGTATGCGTGATCTTCCAGGTATTCATAACACTTTGACTTGAAATTGTAGAAGTAGAGCTTTCCGTTGCAGTATAATGCGTGGACTCTTGTCATTGCATACTGAATAAATACGGTGTGGTCGAATTGAATCTTGCTGCCGTTTTCTTGTGTAAATCCACGTTGTGCCAGCATCTTTTCCTTGACTTCTTCCGGCGGCAGACTGCTTTTCCATTGTTCGTTTTCTTTGTCTTTGGCAATGTAGTTTGTTTCCTGAAATGGTTTCATATGATTTTTTCCTCCTGTTGTAAATTGGCGGAGAGATTTCCGCATGATTCATTGTATCATAGGAAGAAATGGGTTTGTAACAATGACTTTTCAAGTGGTTGTTACAAATGCCGTATGGCGTTGTGTTACGATGACAGCCGGGAGGTGATGGGATTGCAGGAATGTGTTCGCCAGGCAATGGAACTGATCTCTGTTTTGCAAAAGGAGTCCGTTTCTCCGGCAGCTTTTTTGAAACGGCACGCACCATTTTTTTCGGGTATCCCTTTGTGGTCACTGCTCGCACCGGAATGCAGGCAGAAGGCAGTTTACACAGAAAGCAGCTATGTCTATTTGATCGGCAGCTATCTGTATTTTCAATGTGAGAGAAAACCGGTGACATGGCTGGAGCGAAGACGGTTTGCTGTTTTTCCGTCACACTCGGAATTTTATCAGAAAACATTGTGCAGCAATTGGAAAAGGCGATTTCAGACATTGCAGGAATTGCAGGAATACCTTTTACAGATGCCGTCATAAATCAATATCACAACTTTTGAAAAGAGGAACTTACCATGCGAACGCCACTGCCAGTCGGTACACATCTGACCCTTTCCGCCATTGGAACCCAGCATCAGATCACAGTGCAGATTCAGGAACTGATCGGAACAGGAGCCAACTGTCTGGTCTATACGGCGGTTTGCAGGGACGGAGAACAAAACGAATTCTATCTCCGGCTGAAAGAGTTCTGTCCGGAAAATCTACACCTGATTCGGCAGCAGGACGGCAGTTTGCTTGCAGCAGACGAAGAAGCTTTTCAGCGGCAGATGCAAAGCTTTATCTGGGGGTATCAAAAGCAGATGCAGTTCCGGCAGTTTCCGGAAAGCTGCAACAGTATCAGCAATGTCCAGGGCGTTTTTGCCGGAAACGGCACCCGGTATATTGCTATGAACTGTCAGAACAGCATTCCGCTGGAACAGCAGGAGTTGTCGCTTTATGACACATTTCGGGTATTGCGTGCAGTGGCACAGCAGCTGGACAATCTGCATCAGCATGGGTATCTCTATCTGGATTTAAAGCCTGCCAACGTGCTGCTCTATCCGGAAACGACGGAACTGGTGATGCTGTTTGATTTTGACAGTGTCATTGAAAAAAGCCGGCTTTCTGATGCAGTGATCTCCTGTACAGCAAAGTGGGCAGCACCGGAAGTGTTACAGCAAAACCGCAGAAAGATCGGCGTTGTGTCCGATGTCTATACGCTGGGCGGACTGTTGTTGTATCTGTTGTTTCGCCGTGCTCCGAAAGTAAAGGACAGGAGAAATCGTGCGGTATGGGATGCGGAGTTCCCGGACTCGGTGCTTGCCGGAACTGCTCCGGAAATCAGACGCATGGTCACGGAGCTGCTGCGAAAGACCTTGGCTGCCAATCCGGAAAAGCGGTATGCCTCCTGTGCGGAACTTCTGGCACAGATCGAACCTTTTCTGGATTCGTTTCAACAGCCAAAGCCCTATCTGCAAACCAAACTGCCCTTGGGCAACAATTACTTCTGCGGACGAGATATCGAATTGCAGGAGATCCATACCCTTTTGCAGCAGGAAAAGTTCCTGCTGCTCCACGGTGTCGGCGGTATCGGAAAAACAGAACTGGCAAAGCACTATGCTATGACGTATGCGGAGGAGTATGACGCCGTTGTATTTGTTCGGTTTCTGGACAGCATGGAGAACACCATTCTCAGCGATACCAATTTTCCCATTGTGCATTGTACACGCTCTGACGGGGAAAGTGATGCGGCATATCTGGAACGGAAATTGCAGGTACTGCGTCAAATCTGTACGCCAAGGCATCTGATCCTGCTGGACAATTTTGATACTGGCGACTGCGGGAATCTGGACTTTCTGACAGAACTGCCTTGCCCCATTCTGGTGACCTCCAGAGTGGATTATGACGGCATTTTTCCTCAGTATGAGGTAGACATTTTGTCTGACGAATCGGCGTTGTATCAGATGATGGCGTACTATACAAAGAGAGAGCCGGACTTGTACACCGATGCCATATTGAAGGCACTGAACGGGCATACCATGGCAGTGGAACTGGTGGCAAAGCAAATGGCACTGCATCAGCTCACTTCCCGTGAAATGTACGAAAAGCTCTGTGCAGAAGGCATTTCCGGAGATAACGGCAAAGTGCGTCAGCTGAAAGACAGCACACTCCGGGAAAAAACAGCGTTCCATCATATGGAGATCCTGTTCTCGGTGCTAGATTTGTCTGAATCGGAAAAGCAGGTGCTTCGCTGTGCTGCCCTGGTCGGTGCAACGCCAATGGAACGGCAGTATTTTGAAGTCATCAGTGACTTAAACGAGGCAGAGATCAACAGCCTGGATCGGCTGATTCAAAGCGGCTGGATCTCCGAAGTGTACCAGAATGAAATGCGTATTCTTTCCACTCATCCGCTGATCGTAGAAGTGCTGTGTGAAAAACTGCGTCCGAACAGCAGGGAATGCAAACGAATCCTGATTATGTCAGGTGCCGTTGCCAGTTACATTGAGGAATCCGAGAATGCGGAACAACGGTTTGCATCTGTGCAGTGGCTGGATCATATGGCACATCATATTCAAGGGGATGATCCGGAACTTTCGTATTTCTTCGGCACCATGTGTTATCCGCTGTATCTGGGAGAAGATCGTTATGAGGATGCTCTATGGGCGGCACAGCAGGAACTTCGGATTCTGAGGCTGGAGGAGGATTCCAGGCAACGGCAATTCAATGCACTGTCTTTTATCCGGGATATTGCAGCACAGCTGCATGATACAGAAACCAGTGAAAAAGCGGCGGCAGAAATAGCGGAACTGCATTTATCAGCAGAGGAACAACTCAGCGATCTGAGTGGAATACTGTTAGGGTATATAACCGATCGCTGTGATTTTGAAGGAACGAAATCATGTGTAGAACAGATCATACAGCTTGCGGAAGAAATCGGAGAGCCTATGAAGCTTGCTTCGGCTTATTCCAATTTTATCTTGCTGGAAAATGCTTATTGGATCGATTGCAATAGTGCGGTTTACCTTGAAAAAACATTGTTCTATGCAGACCAGTGCTTTGCAGAACAAACGGCGGAACAGGAGCAAGATATATCATTTTGGTCAGAACTGGGGGATATTTATCGGGATTGTGAGCAGTTTTCCCGTGCAATGGCGTGTTATCAAAAAGAGCGGGAATTGTTTCAAGTGCAAATGCAGGAAGAGCCTATGGAGGAGAGTACCAAACTGGTTCAGTTTCAAACCGATGTGGCAGTCTGCAATTTGAAAATGAAACAATTTTCTGAAATGGAAGAAAATTATGAGGAAGCAATCGCAATGGCAAATCAGCTCTATGGAGAGGAACATGAAGAAACCGGAGAGATCTGGGCTGCCTATGCCTGTGCATTGATCGACTGGTACAATGCTGAGCCAAGCCGGGAACTGCTGGAAAAATGCAAAGCTGCCATGGAACAGGCGTTGGAAATCTTACTGGAGCATGACGTGTATGGCGAAGTTAGGATTGCAAATTTGATGATGCGGTATAGTTCTGTGCTGTCAGAATTGGGAGAATTCCAGAATTGTGACATCGTTGCAGCTGAGGCGTTGGAGTGTTTTCAGAAGAATTTCGGGGAACTGCATGAACAAATGGAATGGGTGTATCTTATGATGGCAGACAATTACCGCAAGGCAGGGGATAAGGAAAATGCCAAGCGATATTATGACCTGGCGATCCGAGTTTTGCGGGAAAACGATTATGAGACGGATGAGTTGGAGGAACGAGTGGAGGAACTGTTGCAGGGGATGTGATTGTGGGAAGGTGTGTCACTTTTTTCACGGTATAGCGTGATTGATGGTGAGAAAAGTGATACGATTTTGTGAGTTCTTTTTTGAAAAAATGTCGTTAATTTTTCGATAATCAGAGATTCAACTCGTCAGGGCAACAGCATTTACTTTTGAGGAGAAACGGAAGAAGGGTCAAAAAGAATATCAAGAAAAAGCGTGGGTTCGAGAGCAGCCCTAAACATAAGCCGCTTTTTGCTGATGCGTTTATACTGGGCTTGAGAAATCAGGTTCAGTGCAGTTTTACGTAAAACATTAAGATCCAGCGGAGAATTGTCCTTTCTTGCCCTTGAGGCATCCTCACGAAAAATAACATCAAGACACCAGTGAAGTTGGTTTTCAATAGACCAATGCTTTCTTACAGAATCAGCAAATGTTTCAAGATCTGTAAGTGAAGTGATAAAATATCTCGTAAATTCAAGGATTTCTCCATTTTCTGCAATTGTTGACCTTGCACAGCCAAGTGCATTCAATCCTTTCCATTCATTCTTTTGTTCCAGCCATGATAAATCCGTTAAAAGCTGATACTCCCTCTTTTCAATCCTTCCATGCCCTTTCTCGATTGTTGTTTTGGAAGGAATATCAGCAGAAAATGCTTTGAAATAGTCCTCGGTATCCTTGTACAATGCAGGCTGATTTTGCTTTAATCCGCTTTCTTGTCAATTATCTTTTCTACAATTTTCTTCTGACAACTCATAGCATCAGCTGTTACAATGTCACCTTTCACATCAATCAAATCGAGCAGTTCAGGGACAGCAGTTATCTCGTTCGTCTTTTCCTCAACGTAAATTTCTCCTAATGTAAGCTGATTTTCAGTTACAAATGCGCTGACAACATGATATGCTCTATGATTATCCTTTCCGCTCCCGCAAATCATTTTTCCGTCTATCGCAACTGTTCCCCGTCTGTTTCCTTCGATCGATATCTAGTTTATCAGGTGTGACGAAAGTTCAGACGGGTTCAATTCCCGTACGGGTCACCACACACAAGGCTCAGAAATGACGTTAAATCGCCATTTCTGAGTTATTTTTTACCCTGATACGGCTTCTGTCCTTTACTTGTCCTTTATACAGCTTCGGGCTGTCCTTTGTCCGTGTCGTGCTTTTTGAAGTTAAGCACTGATGCGATAGCATCTCCTGCCCTCGCCTGAGCCTGATTGAATACATGATGTAGTATAATAAAACTTGACACCCTAACCTCAAAGGAATAAAATAGGAAAAGAAAAAATGGAGGAAAAAGGAATGTCAGAAAATAAACAATATGAAAATGAGTACAAAGTGCAGGCAGTAAAGCTTGCAAAAAAGATGGGTGCGGTAAAAGCAGCGAATGAACTTCAGATACCCGTAAATACGCTGTACGGCTGGATCAGAAAAGTAAAAATCGGAAGCCTTGATATTGGCTGCGGAGAACGCAGCCCGGAAGAATCTCAGAATATCGCCGAAGAAAACCAGCAGCTGAAGAAGCGGGTCAAAGCATTGGAAAAAGAAAACAAGCGGCTAAGCGAAATAAATGAGTTTTTGCGAAATGAATGAGTTTTTGGAAGATGCAGCGGCTTTTTTTGCTGCCAGCTGTCAGAAATCGGGAAAGAACAAAGGCTGATGTATATTGCAATCCGGACAGATGACGGCAGAAACATCGGAAAAATCAGTTTTTACTGCAACACGCTGCAAGTCAGCAGACAGGCGTTTTACGATTATCTTGAGCGTAAGGGCAAACCATGGAAGTATCAGCCACTTGCTGACGCCATATTGAAAATTCATGATGAAGACGCAGAAAATGCGGATTACGGCAGAGTACGTATGTATCAGGCACTCAAGTACAGAAAAGAAGTAGGCAGGCTTGATGGTATCAAAATCCCGTGCGAAGCAACTGTTCGCAGCGTGATGGAGCAGATAAACCTGATTCATAAACCCAAACGAAAGCCCAACGGAATCACCAAAGCCGACCGGGAAGCCCGTAAATCAGATGACCTTCTGAAACGTGATTTTACAGCAGATGCACCTTTGAAAAAATGCGTTACAGACATTACTGAAATCAAGGCAAAAGACGGAAAGCTGTATGTTTCGGCGATTTTTGATTGCTATGACCTGATGCCAAATGGTCTTGCCATGGCAGATCATATGCGAGCTGAACTGTGCTGTGAAACACTGAAAAATGCGAATTTGCGGTATCCAGGGATTCGCGGAGCCATTGTGCATTCCGACCGCGGCAGCCAGTATACCAGTGCTGCGTACAGAGCTGCTATCCAAAAATACGGTATTGTTCAGAGCATGAACAGTGCAGGAGGAAGATGCCACGATAATGCAAGATGCGAAAGCATATGGGCAAGAATGAAGGAGGAATTGTTTTATAATAGAGGCAGAAGATCTGAGGATTATACGATTGAAGCGTTAAAAACGATGGTCTGGCGATATTTTATGAGCTACTGGAGCAACCGCAGAATCTGCTCGGCAATCGGTGGGCTCCCGCCAGCTGTAAAACGGCGTAGGTTCTATTCTGCTTTGACTATCGCTGCTTAACTTCAAAATCCTTGCGGTTAATGTGTCAAGTGTTATTGACAATTTCACTCCTTGACTATGAGCAGCTCACAGATGAGCTTATCGGGGCTATCAACGGCAGGGGGCGGTGTTCCGTGAGATATTGGAACGATTTGATGATAACCGCCTGAACAGCTTCAATTTCTTTACACGATACTATTCCGATACGCTCCGTGATGTGTTCGCCGAAGCGAGAGCAGACATAGATAAGGCAGGAGCTTTTTTCAACACTCGTGCCTTGAAGAAGTCCACCGAGTATGTGAATGATGTTTTCAATCATATCCGTGAGGTTATGCGTGATGACTGGAACTTCGATTTCAACTCCGAAAGCGATATGAAAGCATTCAGGCTCAGTTTTGATAAGATAATCATACGGGGAAATGACCGCAACGATATTTACACCGTAGCCGATACCGCACTTGTCAACTTTTTTTATGATTTCAGCTTTGCTATTCATAAGATGAAGCTATATGTTTGCAAGTGTAAGTATTGCGGTAAGGTATCCCTCGGAAAGAAAAATGCAGTCGCCTGCGAATCAGAGAACTGTCAGGCAACCTATCAGCGTGAGATCAAGAATGCCAAAAGACGCAAAAGAGAGAACGGCACCTATAAAGTATACAGCACAAGGCTCAGTAATTATATTGGTCAGCAGAAAACAAAACTGTCTGCTGAGGTGCTTGATGATTCTGCACTTGTGGAGAAGTATGACCAGCAGCGTAAGGTGTTCACAAAGCAGATGCAGGATAAGCTCGGTGAGTATGAAGCCGAGAACCGTCTGCCTGATGAGGAGCTGAGTGCTTTCTATGAGAAGATGAAGCAGGACGTTATGAGCTTTGTGTATGCTTTGGGAGCTGAGGCGGAGTGAGAGGGACTTTGATTCCAGCGGAGTCGAAGTTGAACACTACCGATTGTTGTCAAAATACATTGACTAAACACCTGTTTTATGCTATACTTATATCATGGGATGTTGTAACTATTTGTAAGTTTTACGCTTGTTTAGAGAGGTCGATCAAATGAAACTGTTAGATAGAGTTGTAGAGAGTACAACTGAATATATCGAGACAATGCCAAAGACACTGCGCAAGAAATACGGGCAGTTTTTCACAAGTAAGGAAACAGCTGTGTTCATGGCAGGTCTTTTTAATATTTCGGAAGACAGTACAGAAATTTCTGTACTTGATCCCGGTGCAGGCTCAGGGATACTCTCTGTTGCTCTTTTGGAAAGGATAGATGCTCTTTCAGTAAAGAAAGTTAATCTTGTCTGCTATGAAAATGATGATAAAATCATTCCGATACTGAAAGATAACCTCGAATATGCCAAGAATAACGTTTCTTTTCAGTTGACCTATGAGGTCAGGAATGAAAACTATATTTTGGATAACGAGATTGACTATAACAATATGCTCGGTGCAAAGCCTGATCCTTACAAATATGATGTTATCATAGGAAATCCACCATATAAGAAGATACCAAAGGACGCAGTTGAAGCTCACGCTATGCCTGATATATGCTATGGAGCACCTAATCTGTACTTTTTGTTCACTGAGATGGCATTATTCAATCTCAAGAATGATTCAGAAATGGTATTTATCATTCCCCGTTCCTGGACGTCAGGCGCATACTTTAATGCTTTCAGACAAAAGCTGTTTAGTGAGAGTGTTATCGAACATATTCATCTGTTTGTCAGCAGAGATAAGGTTTTTGAAAACGAAAGTGTTTTACAGGAGACTATGATCGTAAACCTCCGAAAGACTAACCATAAACCCGCTTATATCACCATAACTTCCACAAACAGCAATAAGGATTTCTCTGAGATTACGTCTTTCCAAGCCCCTTATGATATAGTTGTTTGCGGTAAGGATAAATATGTTTACCTTGTCACAAATTCCGAGGAAGTTGAAACGCTTCGGCAGCTTAATCAGTGGAACGATACTCTGCCGTCATTAGGACTAAAGATGAAAACAGGACTGACGGTTGACTTCAGAAATCGTGAAGCCCTCCGAAATACTGCGGAGGAGACCGCTGTTCCTCTGTTCTATTCTCAGCACATACAATCCGGAAAAGTAATCTTTCCAATAGGTAAAGAACACGAGTATTTAGTCACTGAGCAGTCAGGACTTTTGCAGAAAAATGCTAATTATCTGTTCGTAAAGCGATTTACTGCAAAGGAAGAACATCGCAGATTACAGTGTGGTGTTTACCTTTCAAGAAAATATCCCGGTTATAAAAAGATCAGCACACAGAATAAGATAAACTTTATAGACGGGCTGAAAGGACTGTCTGAGTGCGTGGTTTATGGTTTATATGTTCTTTTCAACTCTACGATGTACGATAGCTATTATAGAATATTGAACGGCTCTACACAGGTGAATTCAACAGAAGTTAATTCTATGCCTGTTCCTCCCATGAGTACAATAGAGTCTATGGGGAAAGAGCTTATTGCCAAGAGAGATATGTCCGAAGAATCATGTGATATGATATTAAGGAGTTACTTATGAGTAAGATAGAAGAAGCAAGAGCTTTGTTAAAGGAACTGAATGTTCCCAGCAAGCAGCAGGCTGACCTCTGTTGCTATGTCCTTCTCGCAATGGCAGATATAAAGGGAGATGACAACTGGGCAAAAGCAACGAATAAATGGATTCGTATTCATGATGTCCTGACCTTTACAAAAGACAACTACAATGTCGCATATGCTGAAAACAGTCGAGAGACATTCCGTAAACAGGCTATGCACCATTTTCGTAATGCAGCTTTTATAGAAGATAACGGCAAAGCGACCAATAGTCCGAATTATCGTTATAGGCTGACCGAGGAAATGCTTGATCTTATCAGAAGCTACGGAACGAGTGCTTGGACTGACAAAAAAGAAGAATTCTTAGCTGCCCATGAGAGCCTGATAAGTATGTACGAATCGAAACGCAGTATGCTGAAAATGCCTGTAAATATCAATGGCAACAGCTTCACTTTCTCTCCCGGTAAACATAATGAGCTTCAAAAGGCTATTATTGAGGAGTTTGCTCCGAGATTTGCTCCAAACTCTGAATGCCTTTATGTAGGTGATACTATAGAAAAAGACCTTGTAAAGAACGTTGACAAGCTGCGTGAGCTTGGATTTGAGATTACCTTGCATGATAAAATGCCTGATGTGGTACTGTACAGAGCTGATAAGAATTGGATATATTTCGTGGAATCTGTCACCTCTGTCGGTCCGATGGATCCGAAACGTATAAAGGAAATCGAAGAAATGACTGCTAATGTAACGGCAGGAAAGATATATGTGACAGCGTTTCTCGATTTCAAGACATTCAAGCAGTTTTCTGAAAGCCTTGCGTGGGAGACAGAAGTCTGGATAGCTGATATGCCCGATCATATGATACATCTTAATGGAGATAAGTTCCTCGGACCGAGAAAATAAAGGAGACAGCAAATGGCCGAAGAAAAGATACATAAGATCATATATTTCGATAAAGAAACAATTAGAAATATTCTTCAAGAGCGTAATAAAGGAGAAAAAACGCATATTTTAGATTCATCAACAAGTTTTCAAAGAGAAAGTTCTATTGAAACAGCAGGAGAAGTTGAATTAAGCACACCTTTTCTTGCCCGTTTAAAGTTTTTATTCAGTAGCAAAATGGATGTTAAATACATAGTAAAGAAAGATGAAACAACTACTATTTCATCAACTGAGATATCTGAGTTTGAAGAATTAAAATCATCTTTGAAGGGATTTAAGTCTGTTAAACTACAAGATATTGAAAACTCAGCAACTTTTTATAGAACAGCAGGAGGCTACTTAAGAATAGTAAAAGGCGGTGTAGATGGCGTTGATATAAAGGAATTCAATAATGTTATGGATAACTACAATGGGTATGATACCTATAAAATTAACAATTCAACTTACATAAGATTTAATAATTCTGCTTTCGTTAGTAATTACAAAAGAAATGATATTTTAACTACAACCATGACAATCTATTGTATTCCCGTAGGTCTTACTGAAAAAGAACGTTTTGATTTTATCAAAGAAATCGGAAAAATGGAAACGTTAAGCAATGCCGCTCAAAGTGCTACTACATTACATGAAATGTTTCCTCCATCTACTACAGCGCAAACATCAATTACTCCTAACGAATCAACATTTACCGACCAAATCAAGCTATATGATGCTATATATGCTTGCACAGAATCAGGAGATGAAAATTGATGCGAATCTATAAGATAGTTATAGGCTCTTCATCTTATTTTGATAAAGCGCTTGATGAAGCATATTCAATAATAGATGAAAAGAACGTAAAAATTCCTTCATTTCTTGAATTAATACGCATTTTTGATGCTCAGAAACAGTCTGGCAATACTGACACTGTCGAAACACCTCTTTTGTTTATCAGAAATAATGACTATAACGGTATTGTAAATGCTGCCCATGATAGATTGGGGCCATTAATTGAAGATATAACACATGATAAGGAATTAATTCTTATTCATAATCCTCCACGAGTTCTTTATGAATACTTACAAGATAAAAAAGCTCGCAATTTAATAACTCTTGAAGAAGATAGAGAAGAGTATTCAATTCAAAAAGAACCTGAAAAATTCAAAGAAAATATTTTAAGGATTTCAGATGCAATAGTTGGACAAGATCGTGCAATAATCGAAATCAGCAAAAGTTTGTGGTATTTAATATCTGTGCAGCGAAAAAAACCATATGTAATCATGCTGTATGGTAATAGTAGCTTAGGGAAAACCGAACTTGTAAGAGAAATTGCAAAGCATTTTTTTGAAGGCAAAGTGTTAGAAAAGCACTTATCTATGTTCAAAAATAATAATTATTCAGATTATTTCTTTGGTGAGGAGCCGAATAGAAGAAGTTTAGGATTTGATTTACTGGAGCGAACATCAAATTTGATATTTTTAGATGAGCTTGATAAATGTCCTGAATTCTTTTATTCAGCTTTTTACACACTATTTGACAATGTAGAATTCAAAGATGCAACCTACGATGTTGATATTTCAGGAGCTATCATCATTCTAACATCTAATTATCTAAGTGAAGATGAGATGAAGCAACATTTGGGAATGCCTATATTCTACAGAATCGATAAAATGATTAAATTTGAAGACTTTTCGCCACAGACTATATATGAAATCACCATGAAAGAAATTGAAGCAAGAAAAGAAGAATATGGTGATATGATTTCACCTGAAAGAATATATGAAATAGTTAGTAAAGAAATCTCAACAAAAAATGAAAATGCAAGAACAATCAAGTTCAAAGTACAACAAGTAATAGAAAACCTTCTTTTCAAAGAAGTTGAAAATTCATTAGCCGATAAGGAGAAATCACTATGCCCCGAGGAAAAAACATAAATCTTTTTCTTATGGACGGAGATGCAAGCGGACGTATCAAATGCACACTTGCCAACTGGACAGGCGTTGCATATAAGATACCTCGCACAGAAATAGAAAAATGTAAGAACCGTGAAGATCTGAAATGGAGCGGTGTGTATTTCCTTTTTGGCGTTTCCGATGATACCGGAGAGAACATCGCTTACATAGGACAGGCTGGCATCAGGAAGAACGGCGAGGGCATTCTCTATCGACTTATGGAGCATAAGCGAAATCCCGATAAGGACTACTGGACGGAAGCCGTAGTATTCACCACCTCCAACAACTCCTTTGGTCCGACCGAGATAAGCTATCTTGAAAACAAATTCTGCAATTTGGCTATCGAAGCTAACAGATATATCGTTAAGAACGGAAACGATCCGTCTCCCGGACATATCACCGAGGAGAAAGAGAGCGAGCTTGAAGAGTTCGTGGACTATGCCAAGCTCATCATGGGAACGCTTGGGCATAAGATATTTGTCCCGTTAAATAAAACTGTACCCGTTGTTGAAGATACCGCAGATACTCCACCCGAGGAGATGGAGCTTTTCTTCACTCGCACTATCAAGAAGCTCAACTTTATCGTCGAAGCATCTGCCAAGCAGACTGCTGAGGGCTTTGTTGTTCTGAAAGGAAGCAAAATCGCTCCGAGCAGCGGTACGGATAATACAATATCTTCAGGTAATCGTAAGAAGCGTGAAGAGTGTAAAATCATAGATGATATCCTTCAGGAAGATGTTCTGTTCAATAGCCCGTCCAGTGCAGCTGAGTTTGTTACAGGAAAAAGCTGTAATGGGTGGGTGTCATGGAAGACTAAGGAAGGTAAGACGTTGCACGACCTTGAAGAATCATATTAGTTGAACGAAATAAAATAATGAGTTTTTGCGAAATGAATGAGTTTTTGGAGGATGCAACGGCTTTTTTCGCTGCCGGCCGTCAGAGATCGGGAAAGAACAAAGATTGATGTATATTGCGATCCGGACAGATGACGGCAGAAACATCGGAAAGATCAGTTTTTACTGCAACACGCTGCAAGTCGGCAGACAGGCATTTTACGACTATCTTGAGTGTAAGGGCAAACCATAGAAGTATCAGCCGCTTGCTGACGCCATGTTGAAAATTCATGATGAGGACGAAGAAAATGCGGATTACGGAAGAGTACGTATGTATCAGGCTCTTAAGTACAGAAAAGAAGTGTGTTCAAGTCGGTAAGCTCCCTTTCACAGCGGTGGGTGTGCCTCTGCGTCCGGCGCTTTTTTCTTATGCCTGTCCCATCGGGAAGTGTGGCAGTTCTTCCAGCAGCTTCAAAATCAAGTGCTGCTTCATATCCTCATTAACGACCAGCTCGTCGATCATGGGGGTGTAGTGTTCGATCACCTTTTCTTTGGCCCATTTCTCGCCGGCGACGGCGGCCTTGATGGTAGCTGTGTCCAGTAACATTTCCTGTTCGGCCATCGTGTCAACTCCTGTCGTTTTTTGTCTTATTCCAGCATACCACAGAACCGGCAGGAAAACCAGCGCCGGAAAGATTTTCCTACGCATTTCAAAGCCCGTTCCGGCAGGTATTTGATAAATCATTCTGCCACCCCACCGACCACCGCCGAAAAGTCTTGATTTCCGTGGGCTTTTTGCCCCCTAAATGCGTAGACAGGAGGGGCTTTTGCGGGCTTTTGGTTTCATATTTCCAGTGTACCCAGCAATAGAAATGTGTTCTTCTAACATCTAATAATTCATATTTTACGCCTTGTATTCTCTCCTGAAAGGAAATATAATTAAATCTATTAGAGATAAAAAGTGTAGTGCAATGCTGACATAAGGCAGGTGAACATAGAACAACATGAAAATTTTGATTGTTGAGGATGATTTAGAGATTAGCAAATTGCTGGCTGATTTTTTACAGGGAAATGGATATGAGGTGCTTTGTCAGTATGATGGGCTTCATGTGTTAGACTGCATACAAGAACATCAGATTGATCTTATTCTGCTTGATATAATGCTGCCTTATCGGAGTGGTGATACTATACTTGCGGATATTCGTAAATTCTCAACGGTTCCTGTCATAGTAATTTCAGCAAAGGAAACAACACAGAACAAGATTGATTTGTTGCGGCTTGGTGCGGATGATTACATTACAAAACCTTTCGATATGGAAGAAGTTCTCGCCAGAATTGAAAGCAACTTACGCCGGATTCAATTTCAAAACAGCACGCCGTCATCTTTGAAGTGCAATGATTTGGTTTTAGATTTAGACGGCAACAGAGCTATGCTACAAGGGGCGGAGTTACCTTTAACTGCGAAAGAATTTGCTATACTGGAATTGCTTATGAAATACCCGGACAAGATCTTCTCAAAGGCGAATTTGTTTCAAAGTGTTTGGAATATAGACTATATCAGCGAGGACAACACCTTGAATGTCCATATTAGCAACTTGCGAAACAAGATGAAAGCCATTTGCCCGGATAAAGAGTTTATAGATACTGTGTGGGGCATTGGATACCGTTTGCATAAAGCCGAGGGGTAAGCTCTTGGCTTTATGCTTTTTTTATGGTTTCCAAATAGAAATTAAGAAATTCTTTATGATTTCCCCTTATACTAAAATGTAAAGGAGGATGACAACATGAGTTCTGTTATTTTGGAAGCACATGACTTAACAAAAGAATACCGGCACACAGTTGCCTTAGATCATATTGATTTGAAAATTGAAAAAGGGAAAATTTATGGCTTCATAGGCCAAAATGGAGCAGGAAAGACCACCTTTTTGAGATTGGTTACAGGATTAGCGTTTCCGACAAGCGGCACCTTATCGTTGTGGGGGAAAACCGTCGAAAAGGAATTGCAGGAACAGAGAAAGCGGATCGGTTGCATGATCGAAACACCTGCGCTTTTTCCGACAATGACCGCTTATCAAAATATGGAGATACAGCGTATCCAACGTGGTATCCCTGACAAAGCAGTTATCCAAAAAACTTTAGACATGGTAGGTCTGAAAGATACCGGGAAAAAAGCTGTCCGTAATTTTTCGCTGGGGATGCGACAGCGATTGGGTATTGCAATCGCACTATTAAATACACCAGAATTTCTTATTTTGGATGAACCGATCAATGGGCTTGATCCTGCTGGAATTGTGGAAATTCGTAATTTGCTAAAGTCCTTGAATAAGGAATACGGAATGACGATATTGGTATCCAGCCATATCTTAGAGGAACTGTATCAGACAGCATCAGAGTTTATTTTAATAGACAAAGGCAAAATTATCGAAGAAATATCAGATCGAGAACTAAATGATCGTTGCAAACGGCATATCGCAATAAGGGCAACTGATCCACAAAAAGCTCTGATCGTTTTGGAAGAAACGCTACACACAGATAGTTTTAAGCTGATGCCAGATGGCATGATTTGCCTATATGATTATCTCGATGATATGGAAAAAGTGGCTGCTGCTTTGTCAGATGCACATATTCTCGTTACAGGTCTTTCTGTGGCCGGTGATACATTAGAAGATTACTTTTTAAGCAAAATAGGAGGGACAGGAAATGTCAAATCTCCTAAAAGCTGAATTTTATAAGCTGTTCAATAGCTGGTATTTTTGGGGGATAGGGTTGTTTAATCTCTTTTTAAGTAGTGTGTTGTTACTGGATAGCGTTGGGGAAACATCCAACCTTTTCTTTGCTTCGATATACAATATGCCAATCCTATATTTCCTCACAATCATCTTTTCTGCCCTGTTTGTTGGAAATGATTTTGGCAGAAGAACATTACAATCATATATCAATGCCGGACATCGACGCGGAAAGATACTATTTGCGAAGCTGGTAGTTCATCAAATCGCCTGCATGGTTATCCTGTCTTTTCCACTGTTGTTACATAGCATAATTGGTACGTTTGTCACTAAAGGAGCATTGGCAAGCATCGGCATAGTTGTAATGGTGATTGCTTCGCAATTTTCAATGTGCCTATTACCTTTTTTCTTTGCCTTCATTTTCCGTGATATAGGAAAGAGTATGGCTGTGCCGATGGTACTCTTTTTCTTAATGGTCTTTTTGATGAATGGAGATCAAGTGCAGCTTATCTCACAAATATTGCCTATGGGCCAGCTTCGGCTTATGGCATTGCAACAATCCAACATATCCGGCGGGCAATTCATGTTTTCAGATTTTTTATGGGTACTGGCATTATGCTTAGGTACTTATCTGTGGTTCCGACGCTCGGATTTGAAATAACAAGGAGGTGTGGGAATGAACAACTTACTGAAAATGGAAAAATATCAATTATCACATAATATCTTTTATTGGTGCGGTTTAATAGGGATATTTTTGATTGGTTTTTTTACCGCAGATACTTATGTCCCGGAAGCTATGGGGCCTATGGGTGGGGCTGCTACATCCCTCGCAGATATTTTTAATGGAATGGTTTACGATTCAACCTTTCTCCTGATTATTATATCCAGTATTTTAGCTCTGATTTTAGGACAGGAATTTTCCAGTCGGACGATTGATCTTGAGGTCAATGCAGGACATTCGAGAAAAACCATTTTCTTTGCTAAAGTAATCTCATACTTAATTGCATTTAATATCATGGCTCTTGTTTATCCTGTGGCTGGTTGTATAAGAGAAAGTGTCCGCTTTGGTATTACCGAAGCAGGCAACCTTTGTTATCAGGTCAGTAAGGCGATTTTATATTCTCTGCTTTTGAACAGTGCGACTTTTCTTATTGCAATCTGGATTGTTTTTTGGTTAAGAAGCTCTGCAAGAGCAATAGCTGTTACCGCTTTAGTCACTTTTGTTCTTAGCCTTTATCTTGGGTATGGAATGATGTTCGATCTTCCTGTTGCATTTTTGGCAACCTATCAGATACGGGAAGCGGTTTTTTCTGTGACCTATTTTTTGCCATGGGCCATTTTAGTTGGCGTTGTTTGGATAGTTGCTTTGATAACCTTTTCATGGATTAGCTTTCGCAAATGTGAACTCAAATAACAAGGAGGGAGGTGTCTGGAATAAAGCTGTTGTTAATTTTAGTTATCGCAGTCTTGATAGTAGTGCTTTTCAAATATTTGCAAATCAAAAGACAAATCCGTAACCTATCGAAACAAATGACCGATCTTACAACTGGAAAATCGGAAAAGATGCTGGACATCTCTCTTGTTGATAAAGATATAGAACAACTGGCCGCAGTATTAAACCAGTATAATGAAAAGCAAAGACAGTCCATTGCAAGCACATTACGGCACGAAATGTATTTGAAAGAGTCCATTGCTAATATTTCACATGACTTGCGTACCCCTCTGACGGTAATACTTGGCCATTTACAATTATTAAAAAAGGAGAATTTATCAGCAGGTCAAACACAGCGTATAGAAACCATTTATAATAAAGCAGAAAGAATGAAAGAGCTGATACAAACCTTTTACAATCTTTCTGTAATAGACGCAAAAGAAGTAACTCCTGTGCGTGAAGATTTCAACTTAACAAATTTGCTGATAAATCTTATCACAGAGAACGCCCCAGCATTGGAAGCAAAAGGCATATCTCCTGTAATTGGTCTGCCAGATCATTCCGTTTATCTCCATTCGGACTATGGTATGGTAGAACGTATTTTTCAAAATCTTATTATAAATGCTATTCGATATTCCTCTGGCTCGATTAAAATTGATTTGAAGCAAGGCAAAGAAAAGAGTGCTATTTTTATCATTGAAAATCCCATTGATAGTAAGGTGGAAATAGACCCAAACCGACTATTTGAAAGATTTTATACCGGGGACAAATCAAGGCATAATAGCGGTACAGGAGTGGGGCTTGCTGTGGTAAAACTATTAACTGACAAGCTCGGCGGCAATGTGTTCGCTAAAATTGAAAATGATACACTAACCATTTCATTGGAAATCAAATAAACAGTATTGTTTCAACTGCCGGACGACGGCAAAGAAAAAAAGCTGTCGTACAGTAGCACTTTGACACGCCCATATATCCAGCAGCGGCTTTGAGAAATCAAGGCCGCCGCTTCTCTTTGCCCAGCGCAGGATCGGCGGCCCACGGAGGGAGCCGCCATGCTGATATACCCTATTTTTCCAAAGCATAACTTCTTAAAAAAGCCTGTATCCAACAGGGGGCAGCCCGGCCAATGGTATGAACTATACCATGTAAGGAAACTTCATATCAATTTCATTTTCGCCCGGTGGGTCTACGACCTGCCGGGCGAATTTTGTCGTTTCCTGCGGTATTTCGGTGCGGGCCGGAGCTGCCGCAGCAACATAGATACAGGGGGCGACGCAACCGGCCCCGGCCTCTCACTCTCCCGCAGATCGGGGGTGAGAAGATGAAGTACACTCCTGATGGTTATGGAGAACGCTGCCGGTTTGACGCTTTCTGTAAAACTGTTCTCCGCAATGAGGCCAGAACCCACCTGCGGGATTTGGGACGCCAGCGGAACCGAGAAATCGAGTTCAGCGCCTTATCGCAGCAAGAAATGGACAAGCTCTGCACAGTGGACGAATACCCAAGCGACAGCATCCTATTCACAGCCTATGGCTATGCCTTACATATCCATGACGAGCTGGTGGCCGCTGCCTTTGCCAGTCTGCCGGAACAGGAGCAAGGCATTTTGATCCTGCATTGTGTGTTGGGGCTGGCAGACGGAGAGATCGGCAGTCTTGTGGGAATGTCCCGCAGCGCCGTCCAGCGGCACCGCACCAAGGCCCTGAACGAATTGCGGAAACGATTGGAGGAAGAAAGGAGGAAACCGAAATGAAGCAGCCGACTTTCTGTGGGCGGGAGTTGTTGTCCCTGTCTGTGATCGAGGCGGCCCGCGCTGGTGATCCACTGGCCGTGGAGCGCGTCTTGCGGTACTATGAGGGCTACATAAACAAGCTCTGTACCCGGACGCTCTACGATCTGGACGGTACGCCCCATGTGCGGGTGGACGAGTACATGAAGCGCCGATTGCAAAGCAGACTGATCCGGGCCATCCTGAACAGCCCATAAGAAAGCGCCGGACGCGGCGGCCTGTTGGCCCTGCGCCCGGCGTTTTCCTATGGGGGATATTCTACGCATTTCAAAACCCGTTCCGGCGGGTATTGGAGCAATCCTATTGCCGCCCCGTCAATCGCTTGCCAGAAGCCCGCTATGGCGGCCTATTCAGCGGCTTAACTGCGTAGCTTGCAGGTATCTTTTCCGCTGCCTTTCGGCCTCTTGCTTCCGGCGCATCCGCACCGCGCAATCCGGGCAGTATTTGGCCCGGTTGGATTTCGGTGTAAATGCAGCACCGCATACGGCGCACCGCTTCACGCTGTCCCGGCTCTGGATGATCTCGGCATACAGCGCCCCATCCAGAGGGAGAACAGCGGCACGAAACCACCGGCACAGCAGCGAATAGGAAATGCTCTGGACACACACACATTCCTCGCCGTCGTCCAGCAAAAGGCAGTTCCCGTCACAGTAGTTGCAGCACTCATGCGTCAGCTTCCGGGCCTTGCGGTATTGAGGGTAATTCATTCTCGGTATGCTCATAGCTCTTGTGCCTGCTCCTTTCCCGGCGTCACCCGCAAAATGCTGTCCACATTCTGCTTGATAATGCCGTATTCTTTCAGCTCTCGCTTGACTTCGCCGTACTGTTCGTACAGCCGCGCTTTCTGCTTGTCCAGCTCCCGGTACTCGGCTTTCAGGGCAGCCAGATCGGGCAGCCTTGTGATCCCGGCGTCCTTGATGGCCTTTGCCGCAGCTTCGTACAAAATGAGCTGGCTTTCATGTTCGCGCCGGAACGCAGCCTTGTCTTTAGCCTTGCGGTATTCCAGCACCACGGGCCGGAACTGCTTGTAGGTGGTGAGGTTCTTTATCAGCACCGCCATGTCCCCAAGACGCCGTTCCACGTCTTTGAGGGCCGCAGCCGCCTCGTCGTTGACCGCGCTGATCTCCATAACCTTGCTTTCCAGCTCGGCATATTGCTCTATGCCATGCTCGGTAAGGAAGTTCATTGTCTTTGCGGCCTGCTTCAAATTTTGAAGTTTCGCCCAACGTGCATAGCCCGCACTCTGCTGGGCCTTGATGTTGTTCTCCAAGTCGATCCGCAGGGTGATACCCTTGCGCTGCCGGTTCGGGCCTCTGTCCACGGCCAGCCCCTTGATCCGGCTGGTGATGGCTTCCTCGGTGTAGTTCTCGCCCAAGGTCTTGCAGCGGGTGAAGCGTTCCTGTCCGGGGGCGCGGAACGAAATAAATTTACCCTGCTTGATCTCATAGCCCTGCGCCGCCATGAGCCGGAGAAAATCGTCAAAGTTTTTGGCCTGCGGGATTACTGCGTCAATGGCAGCTTTCAGTTTGGCTTTCCAGCTCTTGCCCTTGCGCCCGGCATCCCATTCCGCATAGCTCTTGCCTTTATCCCGGCTGGGCTGTACCACCGACAAACCATGTTCCCGGCACAGTCGGTCACTGGTGCGCCGGATATAGGCGTAGCTCTGCCGGTTGGAATTGTACTTGCGGTGGTTCACCATATCCACGGCACAGAAAATCAGGTGATTATGGACGTGGCCCTTGTCAATGTGGGTTGTCAGCACATAGGAGTATTTGCCTTGCAGCACTTCGTCGGCAAGCTGCTTGCCGATCTCATGGGCCTGTTCCGGCGTGGCCTCGCCGGGGGCAAAGGATTGGATCAGATGGTGGGCCAGATTATTGCCTTTCTGGATGGCCTGCGCCAGCAGCATTTCAAATTCTATATCCGCTGTTTCATAGGAGCAGCCGAAAGAGGACACCAGCATTTTGTCCTCGGTCTTGTCCGGGTTCTCGATGTAGTCCAGCGCCTTTTTCAGCGTTGACTTGATAGGATGTATCTTTGTAACTGCCATATCTTCGCCAGCGCCCCTTTGATGTCCTCAATGTCCTGCGCGTACACAGTCCCGGTACTGTTGATACGCCGGGCAATCTGATTGACATTGACGCCGATCTTTTGCAGCTCGGCGGTCTGCGCCCGGATGTCGCTGGTGTCCATGTGGACGATATACCCGTCAATGAGCATTTTCCGGGCATAGGCGGAAAAGTTTTTCGTGTGGAGCTGGGCCATTTTCTGCTGGATCAAGGCCCGTTCTTCCGGCGTCACAGGGACGCGCAGCACAATGTTTCGTGTTCGGTTTGCCATTCATTCACCGTCCTTTCTGAACAGGGGGTTGGGGCTTTCCCCAACAAGCAACCGGCCACGGCCCGCAGGGACAGGGGCGGGCCGGTTTTCGGAAGTGTGGCTACACTTCCTATGCTTGCTACGTTTCTTCTTCTCCGCTACTAAAACGCTCCCAACACGTCCAACTGCCCGCAAAATACGGGATTTCTCTGAAAAAAGGGCAAAAAAATAAGAGAGCCTTGCGGCCCTCTGGCAAAACGGAAAACAGAGGATGCTTTCACACATCCCCCGTTTCCTTTTTCTTTTTGGGATTGTTGATTTGAATAGCCCCGTCAATCGCTCCCTCGATGATCGGTAAATACTGCTCTGGACAAAGTTTCAGCTTGTGGCTGATCCGCTGCCTCTGTGCGCTTTCTTCCCGCATGATTTCCGGGTTGAAGTACCGTTCCACAGGTAAGCCGCACTCTTTGATAAGCTGTATAACAACCGGCAGGCTGGGGATCGTTCCGTCGTTCTCGATATTTGCAAGATACCGGGCGTCCACGTTGATGATCTCCGCCATTGTTTTGCGCGACAGACGCTTTGCTTTCCGCGCTGCTTTTACGTCCGCGCCAAAAGTTTCAAAACCGGGGCAATCTTCAATATTCGCCATATAACATCACCCATTTACATTGTATAGTTCATAGTATCCCAATGGAATGTTGTTATATGCAGTTAGATTAAACTTTATAATTCATATTTATTTGATTATGGCAATACATAAGAGGCTTTTCAGCTCTCGCATTCAGCACATCGTTTGTGGCGCTGCTATATTCTAAAAAAGCCCTAATACATCATCCTTGCTTACAGAGCTATCTATGATCCCCAAAAGCCATTTAGAGAATTTTCAAAATGAGTGTTGACTTTTTTTCCTATTGTGCTACAATGAAAATATCATTTAGAGATTTTTCAAAATAACAGAGGCAAAGGTGAAAGCACTGTGAGTTTACCTAATATTTTCAAAGCATTAAGCGATCCCGTCCGACGGGAGATATTGCTGAAACTAAAACAAAAACGGAAGATGTCAGCCGGTGAAATTGCCGCAGAATTTGACTTGACTAATGCCACTATTTCATACCACCTTTCTACTCTAAAAAAGGCTGATTTGATTTTTGAAACGCGCTATCAGAAATACATCTATTATGAAATCAATACATCGGTATTTGAAAGTGTTGTTATGTGGCTTATGCAATTTCAGGAGGATAAAGATGAACCCCAAAAATAAACGAACCTTGTTTCTGACAAGTACAATTTGCATTATTTTGTCCATCGTAGCATTCGCTCTGTCCCACATGGGCGGGGCCAGTAACGAAAACTATATTCTGCTCTATGTGATTGCCGTTTTGCTGAATATTGTTCTGAACCTTGCGCTTAATATCAAAATTGCTTCGACAAACGGAGCCAAGGCGTTAGTGTCTTTGGGCAAATGGATTATGCCGATTGCGGGAGTTGTATATTTGATCCCGCAGGTATATTCCGTACTGTTTCCTGCCAAGACCATGCAAGATACTTATTGGTATGTTTTTATTGGTATTTTGTTTATTGTCAGTGGCAATTATTTTCCCAAAAACCACATCAATCCCTATGTCGGACTAAAGTTTCCGTGGCTATTCAATGATGAAGAAGGCTGGTACAAGACGCATCGGCTGGGCAGTTATACATGGATACTGGCTGGTATTGTCAGCATTCTGCATCCGCTGCACAATCTTATTTTTGTAACCGTTCCGCTAATCATTTTTCTGGTTGGCGTTGTCCCGTTGGTCTATTCACTTGTCCTCTTTTTTAAGAGGAAACAAAGCAACTAAAGGAGGTAATACTTATGAAATCTGCAACGAAGCATATTGTTATCAGCACCGTTTTGTGTGCGTTGACGCTGGTAGTCTTTCTCGCTTTCTATAATCGCCTGCCGGAGTCTGTCCCCATCCATTTTGATTCTGCCGGAGTAGCAAATTCTTTCTGGCCCCGCAATGTTGTAGTGTTCGGCGTTCCCGTGGCCTGTGTCCTGCTGAACCTCATTTCTGGCTTTACCGTCAGCCAGAAAGAGAATGCAAAGCCGTATATGTACTATATCATGGCTGTTGTTGCATTCGTAGCAACGGGCATCATGATCTATTTGGGGATGAAGTGAATTGCCCCAACAAGAACTTTGGTGGCGGAACGGTTATTTTTTTGAATGTCATTTTGAATTTTTTCTAAATGAAGGCAAGGAATGCTATGTTACAAATCAAGAACTTATCCAAAAGCTACGGTGCGAAAAAGGCTGTAAGCAACCTTAGTTTTGTCGTGGAAGATGGCGACATAATGGGCTTCATCGGAAAGAATGGAGCTGGCAAAACCACAACATTGAAAGCCTGTTTAGGTATCATCGGCATCGACGAGGGAGAAATCCTTTTGGATGGAACTTCTGTCCTCAAAGAACCGATGGCTTGTAAGCGGAAGATGGCGTATGTGCCAGATAATCCCCAGCTTGACGAGTATATGACTGGATTGCAGTATCTCAACTTTATCTGTGATATTTACGAAGTACCGTCCAAGATGCGGAAACAAAACTTCGAGAAATTGGCCTCAGCTTTTCAGATGGGGCCGCATTTGAATAACTTGATTTCCTCTTACTCCCACGGCATGAAACAGAAACTTGCGCTGATTGCCGCCTTTTCGCACACGCCTAAACTGCTGATATTGGATGAACCTTTCGTTGGATTAGACCCGGAAGCATTTGTGATCCTGAAAGAGCAGATGAAAGAACTCTGTGCAAGTGGAAATTCCGTTCTGTTTTCAAGCCATATTCTTGATGTGGTAGAAAAGGTGTGCAATAAAGTGTCCGTTATTAAGCATGGACAATTACTGTATTCCGGCAGGACGACAGAAATCGTTGGGACAAAGGGTTTGGAAGAAGTATTTATGGAGATGAATGGCGATGAAATTTCTGTTACCCCTACTAAGGAATAATCTTTTGCAGCTATCTCATGCCAATCAGCTTCGATATGCAGATACAAAGAACCGCACAAAAACGATCACTTTGTATATGCTTATAGCCATGATCCTAATGGGATTGCTTGCATACCTGATTTACTCCTTGAAAATCATTTATTCTATTGCGTGGTCGTTGGAGGAAGTAGTGACAGAACTTGTTGTTCCTATGGTTCTGATCTGCGTGATCCTTAATATTGCGATTAGTATTTTTTGGGGAAGTGGTCTGCTCCTTAGTGATACTAATATTGACAGTGTGCTTGCACTTCCAATTCCGCTGCGTACATTGATACTCTCCAAATTGACTGTCCTGTTTATGGTAGAAGTCGCTCTTACTGTGGCGCTGCTGCTTCCTATGATGGTGCTGTTTGGCCTAACCGCAGGTATGGGATTTCCGTTTTATCTAATTGTGCTTGGAATAACAATTCTCTTTCCTGTCATTCCCGGCCTTTTGGGAACAATGTTCGGAACACAGATTTACCGCATCTTGAAAAATTCCTCTGCTCGTATTGCCCGACTAAAGGCAGCGGCGGCTATCCTGATTTTGTTTGCGTTTATGATCTTCATGTTCTGCAAATTCCCAGATATAGCTGCCGGAAATTTTGGGGATGTTATTTCTACCTCGACTTTTACACTTTATGCAGGCCAGTATATTCACCGATTGCTTAACGGGGACTATCTGTTGATAGGCATATACTTCGGTGGGGTATTCCTGATAGGCGTTACTCTGCTCTATGGTCTAATCAAAATATTTCGTAACTGGTATAGCAATGACGCGATACAAGGCTCAAAAAGTCAGCCCGTCGATTGGAACAAACAAACCACGAAACAGCACAGCCCGGTATCTGCTCTTTTAGAAAGAGAGCGCACACGTTATTTTTCGCTTCCAGTATATCTAACCAATACTGCCTGCGGATTGCTTTTTGCTGCGGTCTTTGTTCTGCTGGTTGTTTTAATGTCGGATAAGATCACGCCATACATTTATCAGTTGGCCGAATATTTTCAGGTGCCTTTTGCTGATTATGATGTGCTGTTCATATATGCTTTTTCTATCTTGACAACAATATCCTGCACAACCTATGTCAGCATTTCCATCGAGGGAAAACAGATTGAAATACTGAAATCCTTACCCATTGCGGCAAAGTGCCTCTTTCGAGTAAAGCTGCTACACCATCTCTCAATGTCTGTACCGACCATTTTTGTTTTGAATACCATTATGGCATTGTATTTGCAATGGTCTTTCCCTAAAGCTATGCTGGGGTATGCTTTTCCTTTGCTATGTTCGGTGCTGATCGGAATGATAGGCTACATCTTAAATCTCATTTTCCCAAATTTTGAATGGGAGAATGTCACCCATATTATCAAGCAAAGTCTACCAGCAATTTTGACGGCCTTGATCGGAGTTGTAGTTACCTGTGGAACGGCATATCTGCTGTTGAGATTTTTCCCAAGCGCCTTGTTTATGGGGAGTTGGCTTGCCTGTGCAATTATTCTATTGCTGCTTTTAACAATGGTGGCGTGGGTGGACAAAAAAGGTCAGCACTTATATCAAGAATTATAGAACGCTATTTATTCATTGCAAAAAGGTGCAAAGTAATGATACAGAAATGGATATTGTGTCCAGTCTGCGGCTCTAAAACAAGGGTACGAATACGAGAAGATACAGTTCTTGAAAACTTCCCATTGTACTGTCCCAAATGCAAGCATGAAACATTGATCTCCGCACGACAACTGAATATATCTGTTATCAAAGAGCCAGACGCACAGACGCAGAGCCAATAACACACAAGGTCTGATCCCCTTGTGGTTATCGGCTCCTTTTTTATCTCAATAAGCGACAACAGCCTGCCCCGCCCAACGGAGAAAGAAAAAAACCGTTGCCGGGCAGGTTACTTTCGTGCGCTCACTTTACAAATCCCAGCGGCGGTTTTGAGAAATCAAGGCCGCCGCTTTCCTTTGCCCGGCGCAGGATCGGCGGCCCACGGAGGGAGCCGCCATGCTGATATGTCCTGTTTTTCAAAAGCATAGCTTATTAAAAAAAGCCTGTACCCAACAGGGGTCAGCTCCGGCCAGCAGTATGAACTATACTATGTAAGAAAACATCATAACACTTTCATATTCGCCCGGTGGGTCTACGACCTGCCGGGCGAATTTTGTCGTTTCCTGCGGTTTCATATTTGCTCTGGAAGTTTTTCCAAAAAAAGTCCAAAAAGGAGGCGTTCAGCGGGCAGCAAAGGGTATCGCAGGATTAGTAGTAGCGGAAAGGGAGAGAACCACCCAATCCCCCAACAGAAAGGGGGTGAAAATGATGGAAGCTATCCCCCGCGACTATGGACAAGGCCAGTTCGATGCCTTTTGCAAAAAAGTGTTGAAGAATGAGGCACGGGCTTATCTGCGGAATATGAAGCGTCAAAGAGATCGTGAAACGATGTTCAGCGACCTGCCGCAGCATGAGTTGGACAAGCTCTGCACCGTAGACCGCTATCCCAGCGACAGCTTTGTGTTTAGCTCTCATGGGTACGATTTACATATCGACAACGAGCTTGTGGCCGACGCTTTTGCCAACCTGCCGCAACAGGAACAAAGTATTTTGATCCTGTACTGCGTACTGGATATGGCAGATGGCGAGATCGCCAGCCTCACAGGGATGTCCCGCAGCGCCGTCCAGCGCCACAGGACAAAGACACTGAAAGAGTTGCGTGTAAAATTGATGGCGCTCATGCCGGAAGGAGGTTGACGCGGATGAAAGAACCTGCCTACAAAGGCAAAGAGCCTTTGCCCCTTTCAGTGTATGTGTCCGCCCGTGCAGGCGATCCCCAAGCCGTAGAACGGTTGCTTCGGTACTATGACAATTACATGAATTGTCTGTGTACCCGGACGCTCTATGACGAGGACGGCTATCCTCATTTGTGCGTGGACGAGTACATGAAACGGTGCTTAGAAATCAGGTTGATCCAAGCTATCGTTAAGGTTTAACGATAATCGCCCGGCTGGATGCAGCGGCTTACCCTTTCCCCGCCAGCAAAAGGTCTGTGGCGTCACAGTTCTTTGAAAAATATGCCCGTATATAGCGGCGCATCATAGGGCAAACGGACACATTCTGTCTGTGCCGAGCCGTGCGGCAGGTGCGCCATGAGGCTTTCCAGTAGGAAAAAGCGGAGCGATCAAACCGGGCTGTAAAACAAGTGTGGCAACTTGTGGGCGACGACGTACAGGCAAGACAATGATACTCCCGCGTTGAACGCCCTCAAAGCATTGCGCGGCGCACCCATCAGCATGGGCCGGGGTGAGATTCCCGTGGAGCTGTGCCAGCAGCCGTCCGTACTGCCCATTTCGTTTTACACCAATGTAAGCGAAAGGGGGATTACTGTATGAGTACAGTAACAAGTCAGAACCAGACCGCCCCCGTTGTACGTCAGTACGAGATCGGAGGCGTTCGATATATTGTGAAAGCGACCGTCAAAGACGGCGCGAAAGAAACCGCAGTCAAGAAAATCCGTCGGCTGCTCCAAAACGATTTGAACAAGGCAGCCACTTAAAAATTAAAGATTTTTTCATTTCCTACAAGCAGACGGATGGGGCATGATATGGTATAATATACTTGTATCATGCCTCGTTTTCCGGCTGCGGAATAGGAGGAACTTATGAGCAAACAGCCGGAAATGGTGATTGCACGGAACCCCCGTGCGACACGGAATAACGATACTACTTTGAACCTTGACAATCAAATGTACCAACAGCCAGTCACTTCCTTTCAGCGCGTATCCAACGACGCGCCGTTGAGCGAGGAAACCAAGACGGCTATCCAAAACACGGTGCTGCAATTCTATGTCCACAGCCAGCCGCAGGAGGAAGCCGAGGGCATTACCGCCTGCTATGAGCGTCTTTCCCAAGAAGATAAGCTGGACGGCGAGAGCAACAGTATCAGCAATCAGAAGCGGATTTTGGAAAAGTATTGCCGGGAACACGGCTATACCGCCATCCGCCACTACGACGAGGACGACGGATATTCGGGAACCAACTTCAACCGGCCCGGATTCCAGCGGATGCTTGCCGACATCAAGGCGGGCAAGATCAAGCGCGTTGTCGTTAAGGATATGAGCCGGTTCGGGCGTAACTATCTGCAAGTCGGAATGTATACGGAAATGCTGTTTCCAGAGTACGGCGTCCACTTTATTGCCGTCAATGACGGTGTGGACAGTGTGCGCGGGGACAGCGAGTTTACCGCCATCCGCAACGTATTCAATGAAATGTACGCCAAGGACACCAGCAAGAAAATCCGGGCAACGTGGCAATCCAAAGGACGCTCCGGCGAACACCTCACCACTATCCCGCCTTATGGGTACAAGAAAGACCCGGAGAACAAGAAGCGGTGGATCGTGGATGAAGAAGCTGCCGCCGTTGTCCAGAAGATTTTTGCACTGTGCATGGACGGCATGGGGCCGACGCAAATTGCAAAATGGCTCCAAGAAAATAAAGTTCTTTCGCCTGTTGCTTACTGCTACGAAAACGACTTGCCGACAACATCTAAACGGCCAACTGACCCTTATAAATGGGCAACAAAGACGGTAGTGCATATTTTGGAACGCCTTGACTATTTGGGCCATACGGTCAACTTCAAAACTTCCAAGCAATCGTTCAAGAGCAAGAAAGTATTGTGGAATGATCCGGCGGATTGGGTGATCTTTGAGAACACACAGGAACCTATTATTGAGGAAAGCGTGTTTCTGATCGTCCAGAAAATCCGACAGGGCCGCCGCCGTCCCACTAAGATGGGCGACATGGGTATGTTCTCCGGCCTGCTGTTCTGTGCGGATTGCGGCGGAAAGATGTACCTGTGCCGGGCCAATCACTTCAAACCTGAACAGGAATATTACCTTTGCTCAACTTACCGTAAAGACCGCACTTTATGTTCGACCCATTCTATCCGGCGCGTTGTCCTTGAAGAAATCGTGCTGCGAAACCTGCGGGAAGCCATTCAGTATGTGACGCAGTATGAGGACGACTTTGTGCAGCGGGCCGCAGATCAAAGCCTGCGGGAACGGGATAAGGAGCTGGCACAAAAGAAAGACACTCTGGCGCAATCGCAAAAGCGGATTGCCGAGCTGGATGTTATCATCAAGCGACTGTATGAGGATAACATTTCCGGCAAGCTCTCCGACGAGCGTTTCATCAAACTGTCCCGTGACTATGAGCTGGAACAGACCAACCTTACAAATCTTGTCGAACATCTGCGGCAGGAAGTCAAGGAACAGGAGAAGCAGAAAGTCAACGTCAGACAGTTCATTGCAGCGGTCAGAAAGTACACCGATATGCAGCAGCTTGACGCTTACATTCTCCGGGAGTTTGTGGATAAAATTTATATCTCCGAGGTTTACACGCCGGACGAGAATGAGCCGCGCATTAAGGTCAGAGAAATTGAGATTGTTTATAACTTCATTGGTGCATTTGATTTTGAGGAAGCAAGGGAGCAATCCCAAGCAGCCCAAAAAGAAAAGAAAACCGGCGTAGCCTAAACTACGCCGATTCTCTCACATAAATGTTTTCTTACGGAACCACGCCTTTCGGGTGTCTTTTTTGTATTTCAGGCGCTTTTACTCCCCATCCTCTGCGGGCAGCTGGTTCCACAGGCGGTAGTAGACGCCCTGCTTTTCCAGCAGCTGGGCATGGGTACCCTCTTCCACGATGCCCTCCTCGCCCAGCACAAGGATACGGTCGTAGTCCTTGATGGTGGTCAGACGGTGGGCGATGGTCAGGGTGGTGCGGCCATGAGCCAGCTTTTCAAGGCTCTGTCCCACAAGGATCTCGCTCTCGTTATCCAGTGCGCTGGTGGCTTCGTCCAGAATCAGGATGGGCGGGTTCTTCAAAAATACCCGGGCAATGGCGATGCGCTGCTTCTGTCCGCCGGACAGCTTGACGCCGCGCTCGCCCACATAGGTGTCGTAGCCGTCCTTCAGCGCAAGGATGAACTTTTCCGCGCCCGCCAGACGGGCGGCGGCTTCGATCTCCTGCCGGGTAGCGCCGGGCTTGCCATAGGCGATGTTCTGCGCCACCGTGCCACTGAACAGGTACACGTCCTGCTGCACGATACCGATATCCTGCCGCAGGCTCTTTAATGTGACCCGGCGGATGTCCTGCCCGTCAATGAGGATGCGGCCGCTGGTCACCTCGTAAAAGCGGGGGATCAGGTTGCACAGAGTGGTCTTGCCGCCGCCGGAAGCGCCCACCAGTGCCAGCCGCTCCCCGGCGTGGATGCGAGGATCTCGAAAAGAATGGATTGTTAAAGTTTTCCGCCAGCGGAATCCCAAATAATTCTGACACTCCCAGAACAATATCCATGCAACCGGAAAAATCAGCATACATCTGCAATGGATATAATAAGATTGCAATCCAGGAATAAAATCCGGTATATGTACCAGGATCTGCATTAATGGCAGAAACGATCATTCCTACTCTTTCTGCCAGCACAATTTTTTTCATAAATCCCCAAAGAATCCGCTGTGAGCCAAACGCAAGATTCCGGTATTCAAACCTGTGGGGACTATAAAGTGTATTTAACTGTGTGTACCTGCTAATTGGGCCCGTTGTCAGCTGTGGGAAATAACATACAAAAAGGAACAGCTTAAGCGGATTCTTCTGTGGTGTAATATTCTCCCAATAGCAGTCAATAATATACCCCATAACCTGCAATGTATAATATCCCATTCCAAGAGATGCCGCTATTTTCCAGTTAACCAGCGAATCCAGCACAGAAACATCACGCCATGCCGTCAGTCTCGATGCAAACGGCACCCACAATCCACGCCCCTTTACAAAAAACCAGATTGCTATATTGACTGCCAATGCCACAAATGTAACAACCAATAACCCCTTTGCTTCTCTTCCTAATGCATCCCTTTTTTTCTGAATCCACATTGTAGACAAATAAGCTATCATTGTGGAAACCACAAGATAGCCTATTGTATACGGTGTTGCTGCAAAATAATAGAACACTGCGCTGAGAACCAGTAATATCATCCACTGAATGCTTTTAGGTACTACGTAATATACCAATACACCAACCGTTACCAGCGCTAAAAAATAAAACGATGTGATAGACATACTACTTTCCTAACTCCAGAATGATGTCTACCATTTCGCCAACATTCTTCATTGTAACCACTTTGCCCATAGGAATCTTAAATCCGAATTCTTCTTCTACACCAACAATCAGATTGATATGCTCAAAAGAATCCCAGCCATCAACATCATCCGCAACCGTCTCATCGTGCAGCTCGATGGAATCATCATCTAAAACCTCTCTGAATACCCCATTTAATCTTTCATAAACTTCTTCTCTTGTCATATTTCATTTCCTCCTGATAAATATTTATTTCATAACTAAGACTTTCATTTTTGCCTTAGACACGGGCTTATTATCCTGATTCTTTATTGTAACCTTTAAACGAATCAGCTTTAGTGCTATTTCTTTATCTGTCACTTCGGCTTCTACAGTTAAATCATCTCCCACAAATACTGGTTTCGTAAAGGATAATTCTTCAAAACTATGAATCAAACTGTATTTTCCCGGCAAATACATTCCGGCAACGGTTGAATATAGTGACGCAGTAAGCATTCCAAACGCTGCATGTCCCTGAAACTTTCCATTGCTTATCTCCAAAGCAAATGTATCATCCTTATGCAACGGATTTTCATCTCCGGATATCACCCTGAATGCATCTTCCATTTTTTTCGTAATGGTTTTATGAAAAACAGCTTTCATGCCAACTTCTATTTCCGCAAGGGTATATTCGTTCATAGCGCCACAGCCTCCTTCAATCGTCTGTAAATGCTTACTGCATCAAGCGCATTTACCTTCCGCACCATTTGCTGGGTTCCATATCCTTCCGCAAACGCGTCATTTAATGCGTACAATTCTTGACAGAGAGGCGTAAAATAGCCTCTCTTTTTTTGTCAGAAAACGCGAAGTTGCACAAATGTGCAGTGTGTGAAAAAATGTTGATATGTAAAAACGTTGGTGATAATATAGACTCAACAAGAGAAAAACGTTATATTCAAAAGGAGAAATATTATGAGTAAAATCAGTGAAATGACAAGACAGAACTGGATTGAGAGCACTTTCCCGGAATGGGGTACATGGTTAGTAGAAGACATTGAAAATGAAGTAGTAGCACCGGGAAATGTAGCAATGT
>OKRY01000087.1_pt1 | contig 55294 bp, 63 predicted proteins | sample 1601121 | NCBI WGS metagenome assembly OKRY01 (sample SAMEA3541546, study PRJEB24748) | human gut metagenome | biome: human gut; feature: human-associated habitat; material: faeces | place: China | collected 2012
GAGCCGAAGCTTACCTTATGCAAAGCTAATGCAAACGAGCGGAAAGAAAGCTTGCTTTCAATTTCCCGAGTGCAGCTTAGCTTATGCAAAAGTACAAAAAATATATATCCTCGCATTGTTTCCCGCACTATAATTTTGCAAGACACACACCGCCGTAACAATATTCCGCACTTTTACACCTGCCACACAGACCGCAAAACCGCATAAATATACACCTTCGGCAGTAAAAAATATTGACAACTGAAAATCGGGAAACAGCGCGTCGCACCCTGTCCACTACCCTCATGCCCCACCGTCATCACTGTCGTGAAGTACTATAAAAACGGTGTTACAGTACAATTCCAGCCTCGTAACATCGCCAAAAATCCTTTCCCGCGTCACCGAAAAGGCTCCGCGACATGGCGATATACCCTTTTCCGCACCACGAAAGAGGCTTTTCCGTAATGCAGGAAAGCCCGTTTCGCATCGCAGCACAGCTCCCTCCGCAGCCACGTTCAGTCCATACGCCTGACTGTCAGACACTTACACAAACCACGCAAAACCAGCGTATTCGCATCCACATTTCCGTTTGTGGATTTCAAGGGCACTCTCGCGGACTTGCCGTGAATAATTATTCATCATCCGACAACCGATTCCGCATATTTATGCAATGCCCCGTAACATCATCATCCCCACCCGCGCCAGCCTGTAGAGACGCAAAATCTTGCGTCTCACGAGCAACCCGTCGCTACATGGCAACAGCAATAATACCATGAATATATATGCATTGTTTGCTTGTGAGACGCAAGATTTTGCGTCTCTACTTTGGATACACTGCAATAAAATATACAAAATTTGAAATCGGGAGACGCAAGATGTTGCGTCTCTACTTTGGATACACTGCCATATAACATATGGTGTCCTGCGCCATAAAACAATATTCCTCACCATGTCTGAACAATCCGTCATACACTGTCGTCGCAACTGCAAAAACCGGCATTTCACATGAAATTGTCATTGCGGAGGCACATCCTGACGGGCGTGATGAAAAAAAATCGTGTACGGATGTCACGTTTTCGCGTTTCAGACGTTTATATTAATGGAAGACGAAATGAGGACCGACGAATTCAACAATACGATATTACCCATGCGCGGTGAGCTGAAAGGACTTGCCTGCCGCCTTGCCGGTGACACATGCACAGCGGAAGACATGGTGCAGGAAGTGATGCTACGGCTGTGGAGCATGCGCGACTCGCTCGACACCGACGGACACAACCGCGCCCTCGCCTTCACCATCCTGCGCAATCTCGCAGCCGACCGCAGGCGTCACGGACGCTACGAACAGGGGCGCGCAGCCACTTACGAGCCTGCCGCCGACTACTCCGACGCACTGGAAGCACGCGACGAGGCTGACCTCGTGAGGCGCATCGTGGACACTCTGCCTGCCTTGCAGCGCATGATATTCCGCATGAAGGAGATTGAGGGATACGACGCGAGCGAGATCATGCAGATAACCGGCTGCTCGGCGGAGAACCTGCGCAAGAACCTGTCGAGGGCACGCATGAGGATACGCGAGGAGTTTGTCAGACTCACGGCTGTACGCCGCACCTGACGCATACGTATATTTTATCAATACACATACAGCTATGAAGAAGAACGACGGACACATAGGCACACTGATAGAACGCTACTTCGACGGCACAACCACCGCCTCGGAGGAACGTGAGCTGGCACGCTACTTCAGACAGGCGGGCGACAACATACCCGACGAGTGGGTGCCCATACGCGCCATGATGGCTTATGCCGACGAGGAACGCGCCGCTGTTGACGCGCCTGACACCACCGGCGTGAGGACTGCCCGCACCGCCGTGATGAGGCGAAGGCGGCTTATCCCTGCTGTCGCCGCACTGCTCGCGGCAGCCTGTGTGGCAGGCGTGCTGCTGCTCACAGGCACTCACGGAGGCAGCGACGGCTACGCGGTGATAGACGGTAAGGTGTATACCAGCCGACGGGTGGTGGAGCGCGAGGCTGTGGAGGCGTTGCGGATGGTGTCTGCCGACGACTCCGACCCCTACTCGGCACTCGACATGATGACCTACTGAGAGGCTCTCACGGTCGCACGCTGACGCGACAAAGTGCCGTCAGAACATATAAACGAACAGACGAAAAAAGAAACAGCATATATATGAAACACTTTTATATCGGTCATACACACGGCTCGTGGCACCGCACATTGCTCTCCCGCATGCTGGCGGTGACGGTGATGACGATGCTCGCCGTGACCGTATGCGCACAGAAGGGGCTCGCCGTGGACGAGGTGTTCAGCCGGTTCGGACACGAGCGGGGCAGCAAGATGGTGGAGATGAACAACACCACGCTGCTGGGATACAGGCTGAAGGTGTACAAGAGTCTCATATACCGGAGAAACGCCGAGGGCATAGAGACAATTCTGAAAGCCGACCGCCGCAAGGCGAAGAAGATACGCGAGGTGGTGGAGGACGGACAGGTGGTGAGCGGATACTACATGATGGAGCCCGCCGCAAAGGACGCCAACCGATACGTTCTCTTCAGCAGGAACGGCAAAGGACGCGGCACCGTGATATACATAGAGGGCGACCTGTCGCCCGACGACATCATGAAACTGTGCTATTCGAGGAAATAACGTAAAACAGAATACATATGGACATTAGAAAAACTCTTCTGCCGGTGATGCTCATACCGCTCACCGCAATGGCTTCGGAACCTTCCGACACCACTCTCATGGTGAACAACAGACAAATAACGGTGAACGACTCGGCGGGCATAACGAGCGTGACCGTCTACGACAAGAGCGGCGGACAGCTCACACGCACGTACGAGACGTGCTTTGCCGACGGACAGGAGGTGGAGCGGGTGTATGTCACCTCACCCTTCATCCCGCAGATGCTGGGCAAGAACAAGCGTCCTATGGAGAGCCATTATCCGTTCTTCTTCATGGGCTACAACCTGTTGGCGGACAACGCTTTCGGCTTCAGCGGAAGCTCGTCTCTGCACACGCGCGACTCAAAGTCGTGGGAGTTCGGCTTCACTCTGGCGAGCGTGGCGTTCAGACTTGGCGGCAATTTCGCCCTGACAACTGCCATGCAGACCACATGGGCGTACAATCACTTTCAGGGAAACAACGTCATGACGACCACAGACGGCATGTCGTCGCTGGAGAAGAAGGAGGACGTGAAGGTGAAGAAGAGCTACATCACCTACAGCACCATACGTATACCGCTGATGATTGAATGGTCGGAGAAGAGCTTTTATGCCGGACTCGGCGCGTCGGTAGACATGCGCATGTCGGGCAAGTCGAAATACCGCGCCAACAAAAAGACACGCACACAGACCGACGACATCAACCTCAACCCGCTCGGACTGAACCTTGAGATGCGTCTGGGATACGGTGCGCTGATGATATACGGGCGTGCCGGACTCACTCCTCTGTTGAAGACGGGACGCGCGCCAAAGTGCTATTCGGCATCGTTCGGTATGGGAATACGTCTCTGAAAAGGCATGGAGCGCGGGAAACAGTGCGCGCCATGCCATAGGAAGAGAAATAGAATGCCGACGCCTCGGCATTTTCCTATCCCGTACCGGGCATTTTACTTCATCCTTATTTCGTGCTGCTGTCAGCCAGATTGGGTTCCGGTTTCACCGAAGATGTAGCGGGCTACATCAAGATAAAGCGGAATACAAGATGACGGCAGCAGTGCGGAAGACGGATGAAGAGCATACAACACATTATAAATATGTAGTCCGCGTTCAAACAACCGGTCCGGGATTTTAAATCAAAAGCTTATTATGTTGAGTGTGAATCCGAACGAAGTGCCGTTGGAGCAGAACATCCACGGCGCACAGGACACCCTCACCTTATGCCTGGCAAGCTCGCGGCAAGGGTTGCCGGCGAACAGACCTATCACCTCGTTGACGGGGTCTATGAGGAAGGCGACGATGTTGCCAAGCACCCTCGAACCGCACAGCGTGTAGCCGTTGTCCACGATGCTCCTCTTCAGACGGTAGAAAGTCTCGCCGAGGATGAGCCCCGACATAGGCGTGACAATAAGGTCCTGTACGGACGGAACCTCCATGAACGCCTCTATGCCGTACTCCCAGAAGAGGGTGGATATGGCGGTGCAATAGAGGAAAGAGCCGAGGGCGTTGAAGCCCAGACTGCGTGCGCTCATGTAATAGGCGGCTCCGGCGTAAGGATGGAGCACGTAGTTGAATATGAACTTGTCGCCGTCGAACCTCGGACCTTTCCTCACGTGATTGCTCCAACGCTTGAAGAAGGGCACCTTACGCAGCTCTTCCTTGTTCCATGCCGTGGCGTTCTCGGGCAGGAGCTCGAGCACACCGAGAGCCGTCATGCCCCCTGCGAACAGCACGCCCGTGTTGAGCCACATGCGCTTATAGTCGGGACAGCGCGTGCTTAAAGAATAAGGCAGCGCGTAGATGTTGGGCTTCCCCTTCCCGGCTTTCCTCAAAGTGTCGGCAGCAATGACACGTGTCACCGCTGTATCGGGGCTGTGCGCGGCTATGGAGTCCGCCGTCATTGCCGCGCGGCACGGCATTACGGTGACGGCACACAGTGCCAGACTTATTATGCGGTTTGCTTTTCCTTTCATATATATAATGTCTTTGGCGGCGGCAGAGAGTCGTCAATGCTGTGTGAGACGCTGTGTACTGCCGTTCCGGACAGCTGTCCGAGTGACTTTCCTTTTACATGGATAATGCAAACGGGAGGGAAAAGAGCATGCTCCTAACTGCCCGAGTGCAAATTATCTTTGACAAATTTAGGGATAAAAAGGGTAGTCCGTACTATGCGGCAGACTAAAAATGACGAAAAAAACTAAAAGGAATTGAAAACCGGAATGCCGTGTTAAGTTTTACTAAAAAGCACTGTCCCATACTTCTTCATGTGTATACAGAAAGGGCGACAGCCGCACTCACCCGGCTTGGAGTGTACGTGCGGCTGTCGCCTTTTGTGTGGTTATTTATACCGGCAGCGCGTTGTCAGCGCACTCTCTCGAGTGTGATGTTGCCCATGATGAGAGAGTTGCCCTTGCCGGTCTTTTCTATCTGCACCGTGACGGAATTGTCCTGAGCGGTCAGCCCGATCTCTCCCATGCCCGCATCCTCGCGGAATGTGTCAGTGGCGGAGTGCGTATCGCGCCAGTCTGACACAAGTCTCTGCCTCTGCCATATGCGGAACCGCGCTCCGGCAGGTGTCTCGTGAAAGCTCATACGTAGCCTGTAGCGTCCCTCAGGAATACCATTGAGCATGACGCGCAGCCTGCCGCCGCTTTCCGTGGACAGGCGAAGTCCGCGGTCGTTGTTTATCTGTATGTCGCCTTCGGGCGTTATCTCCATGAGCTGCGGATAGAAAACGTGTCTGTCGGGAAAGTGTTCTCTGAGCAGGTCTCCGGCAGGCTGCATGCGGCTCACGGGCGCGGTGTCCGAGTAGTAGAATGCTATCGAGGTGTAGTCTACGGGATAGCAATTGTTCACATCACCGTGTTCTATGCCGTGGAAAATCTCTCTGTCGAAGGTCAGTTTGTCGCTTACGAAGAAACGGTAACCGCCGGTGCGCGACATCTGAAGCGAATAGTCGAGACATCCGTGCAGCGGCATGCTGTGCCCGCGGTCCCAACGGTCGAGCAGCGCATACCACCCTCCGTTGAAGTAATCCTCAGACCCTGTGCCGTGCATGCGCATCTTTCCGTCGACAAACGTACTGTCGTCGCCCTCGAAGAAGGTAGTCATGCCGGAGCGCAGACCACGTGCAAGGAGTATTGTTCCGACATAGTGTCCACGGCTTTTCGCGCTGAGGAATGTGTGATATTGTCCTATCGGTGTGCGTGTGCGACGCCACGAGGAGTAGAATCTGCCCTCTTTCGCGGCGTCACGACCGGTGGAGTTGTGATATATCCTCACCTTTACGGTTATGGGCGGCTGCTGTATGCTGTCGTCGCGGAGATAAAGTAGCCTCACGGTGGCGCGTTTGTCGAAAGGCATCGGCAGGTAACAGTAGTTGGTATATCCGCTTCGTCCCATGAGCATCCCGCGCATGGCGGGGCGTCCGTAGGCGTAGCCGAAGAAGTCGGCGACGGGCGCGCATATGGCATCGGTACTGTCATTGTCCCATCTGGCGGTGAGTATGACGTTCCTGTCATTGCCCTCAAAGGCGTTGCCGCCGTCGAGCTCTATCCCCGTGATGCGTCCCGGCGAACCGCTCTCGAAGACCACCTCCCCGTCACCGGGGCTGAGAGTGACGGTCTTCTCGCTCACCGCTGCTCCGGAGGAACGCCCATGCGCGAAAGCCATGGCATCGGGACGGGCGGCAGACCAGGCGCGGCACACCTCGTCGAGCAGCGTTCTGTCGGCATCGGTGAACGTGCCGTCGTAGGTCTCCACCTTCATGCCGGGCAGGCGACGGTATTGTATCTGTATGAACTGCAAGCCCTCGCCCTCCATCACAATCTTACACGACCGGGCGTAGGTGATGGGCAGATAGCAGTAGAAGCCGCCCACCTCGTTGCCGCACAGAGGACTGACGAATGGAAAAACCTTGCCGGAGAAGAGGTCGGAGAAACGGATGCGCAGCCCCGGTTCGCTCTTCCCGTCGAAGTAGAAGCTAAGCATGTTGTCGTTGGGAGTGGGTGTCCATATGCGGTTTATCACTCCCGCGCCCTCCATCTCGGCTATAACGAGTCCTCCGTTTTCCTTGCGCAGGTAGGAGTATTTGCCCGAAAAGCCGTCGTCGTTGCCCCATGTGCGGTCGTAGCTGGAGAACTGTTCGACATGGCAACCGTCCCGATATTCGGGCAGACGGTCGATGGCGCGGAGCAGAACGAGTTCGTATGTCCATCTGTATTTGTCACTGGAGACGGCACTGACGGTGTAAAGCATGATGCAGAACAGTGCCAAAGGTCGGATGATGTAATGGATTCTCATATCAGTTACAGGTTTTTTAAGCAGATGTTCTAAATTAATTGTCATCAGATTGTGTGCTGTTCAGGAACTTCATTTCGAAGTCCGAAGAGGGAGTGTAGCGGTCTGTACGACCGATGAGACATCGGAATGAAGCCCTGATGAACACACAATATGGTGGCAAAGATATATATACATCTTAGAAATATATAATATCGGTTAATTTTGAACAGCTACTTATATTTAACGTAACATTGTCCGCTTTATTGTAAAAACGCCCGTACACATCTAGCGCACGGGCGGTCCGAAATAAACTATTTAACCAAAATAATTGCCAGCCGCTGCCGGACAAGTATTGGGTGAATGTCATTTGTTCACGGTGTCGGGAGTGAACCGCAGCGTGTAGGTGTAGCTTCCGCTTGTGGGGCACTCATATTCCGGCAGGCAGACATCGCCCTGACAGCTGTTGTTTCCGAGTCCGCGCTGCCAGTAGTCGAAGTGAGCGAACACCTTGCCTGAGCGTGTCAGGTCGTACGGATGGAGCACATTGCTCCACATTGTGTCGCCAGCATCGCCCCACTGAGCCTCATCATAGTGTGAGAGAGAGAACGCCACGGTGCCCAGAGTCTCCACCTTGAGCGTCGTTCCGGTCTGCGGATTGGTTAGCGTAAGGTCGCGCAGAGCCTGATGGTCGCCCATTGTCTGCGGATGGGTGAGCTCCTCAAACATGTTGTCTACAGTAGTGGCGTAGCGTCCGAGATATGAGCCGGTCTGCCTGTCCACATAGTTTGACCACGGACCTTTGGCGTAGTACTCCACTCCCTCGAAGCCGTCAGCGAACTCCATACCGATGCCCAGACGGCGTGCGGCGCGCTGAGGCGAGAGCGTAACACGCATGTCCACCACGCCTGAAGGATAGAACGTATAGGCTATGGTGTAGTTGCATATGGTGCCGCTGCCGCTCTGTGTCATGGTGACATTGTCTCCGTCCTTACCAAAAGACTTTGTTATGCGGTGGCTTGTCCGTTGACTGAGTGCCATGGATATGAGTTCGCTGCTGCGGTCGTTGTCTATGTCGCGGAAGCAGTTGAAGTCCGGTCCCGCCGCGATGAGCTGCTGTCCGTCGAATGTCCATGAGTTCATCTGTCCGTCACTTCCGAATCTTATCTCGAACGTCTTGCCGTCGGCGGTCGTTCCGCTTACGGTGTTGTTGCCCGAAGTGACGCTTCCTCCGCCGGTGACATCAGGCAGTTTGTCGGCGCGTGCTTTAAGTATGAACTGCTCCTCTGCGGGAGTATAGCCCGCGTCAGCCCATGAAGCGTCGTCCCGAAGACTCAGTCCCACCATTATGGTGTACTCTCCTTCAGCGTCGCAATCCGTGGTGTAAGGCACCTCTACCGTTCCTGTCTGACCCGGAGCGACGGCAGTCATCGGTGTGGAACCGTTCTCCACGAGCCGTCCGTCACGCAGAACGGTGTATGTAAGGTCGAACTCGCTCAGGTCGGTGAAGTTGTACTTGTTCTTCACGGTGAGCGTCTTGCCGTCCAGACTCTCGAAGTCCGCATACTGATAAACCTTCTTCACCTCGGCAAGTTTTGCCGTGCGGGCACGGTCGGTTGTTATTATTCCGTTGTTCATGAAGTTGCCCTGGAATCCGTAGTTTAGACCGCTCGGACTGTTGTAGTCGTATCCCGACGTGAAGTAATGGAAGCCTCGGTCGTCCTGCTTCTGCCCTGCGAGCAGCTTTTGCGGGTCGTATATGGATGTGTCTACCCAGTCCCAGATGCATCCGCCGATGATTCCCGTGCTGCTCTCTATCACGTCCCAGTATTCCTGAAGGTTGCCAACAGCCTGTCCCATGGCGTGCGCATACTCGCAGATGAAGTAAGGCATGCCGTTGTTTCCGCACGAATAGCCACTCACCTGCGATACTGTGGGATACATGTTTGAGAACATATCGGAGTAGCCGCTTGTGGCACTTCCTGCCTCATAATGCACCATACGGTCGTCCAGTCTCTTTATCGCCTCATATGCGTCGCGCAGGTTGCTGCCGTTGCCGCACTCGTTTCCGGTTGACCAGAATATGACGCTCGGGTGGTTGCGGTCGCGCAACACCATGCGCACATTGCGGTCGACGAACATCGAAGACCACGATGTGTTGTTTGTAAGTCCCGGATTGTAGTGGCACTCAACGTCAGCCTCGTCCATGCAGTAAAGCCCGTAGTAGTCGAACATGGCGTACATCTTGGGCTGACGCGGGTAGTGGCTGGTGCGCACGGTGTTGACGTTCGACTGCTTCATGAGCGTTATGTCCTTCAGCATTGTCGGCACATCAATGGCGCGTCCCTTCTCCGGATGGGTGTCCTGAGTGTTCACTCCCTTGAAGAACACGCGCTGTCCGTTGATGTATACAAGCGTTCCTCTCTGCTCGATGTTGCGGAATCCGTATTTTGTGGAGAACACCATCTCCTCGCCTCCGTTGGCATTGCTCTGGCGCACAACCACGGTGTAGAGATGCGGTTTCTCAGCGTTCCACGGCGTGAGACCGGATAACTGCCGGCTGCTGAGCGTGATGCTCTTCTCCGTCTCGCCCTCAGCCATGCTCACGTTCTGCGACATGCATGCCACCTCCGAGCCGTCGGCATCGAGCAGCTGCACCTCTATCTGTTTCTCGGCAGCCTCTCCGTCGCGGTTGTCAATCTCCAGAGCGACGTTCAGCGTAGCCTGTGTGGCGGCGGTGTTCATGTCTGTCGCGGTGATGTAATGGTCGCGTACAAATGTCTTGGGAGTCGCCACGAGATATACGTCACGGTGTATTCCAGCCAGATGCCACATGTCCTGTCCTTCAAGATAGGAACCGTCGCACCAGCGGTAGACACGTACGGAGAGCTGGTTCTCACCGTCCTGTGTGACAAAACCGGTGATGTCGAACTCAGCGTCGGTGTTCGGACCTTCGCTGTAGCCTACATACCGTCCGTTAACCCATACCGCAGCGGCACTGTAAACACCGTCGAAGTGGAGGAAGACGCGCTTGTCTCCCCAGCCCTCGGGCAAGGTGAAGGAACGGCGGTAGAAGCCTGTGGCATTGTGGTCCTCAACACCATACTGGGTCAGACCTCTGCGGGCGTAGGGAGGCTCGTTGCTGAACGGATAGCCCACGTTGGTATACACCGGTGTGCCGAAGCCTGCCATCTCCCATGAAAGGGGCACAGTGATGGTGTCCCAATTGGAGTCGTCCAAGCCTGCGGCATAGAACTCGCTTGATCCGGGACCGCTACTCGTGCCCGGAACAAAGCGGAACTTCCACGTGCCGTTGAGGTTGAGAGTCATCGCCTTCTCCGGTGTGAGCCACGGAGTGTTGTAGAACGGGTCGGCGTTCATGTCCGCCGTAGAGGCGTAAGGAATGAATGTGGCGTGCGCATCTTCCTTATAGTCGCCCAGTTTCTGCTGGTCGGAGATGAACGATATGTCGAATATGCGCTCCTCCTGTATGGGAGGCTCGCTTCCGCCCTCGGCTTTTGTGAACACATAAGACACCGCGTTGTCCTGACTTGTAGTGCTCACCGGTGAACCGTCAGTGACCGTAAGATAATAAGGAACGCCGTTGAAGCTGACGCAAATCTTATAGCTTCCGTTGTCCTGGGGGTCGAAACTGAACAGCTGGTTGGCGTTTCCCTTCTCCACCTGCCACTGCAACGGTGGTTTCGTACCGCCGTCGCACGCCATGTCAAGAGCCTTGCCTGAATATTCGTTCACGAGTCTGTAGCTGTATTCTGACGCTGTCTCCTCATACTCCAGACGCCACTGCTGGTTGGTGGTGTTGGCGAGCGACTCCACAAGGATGGGCGCGTCGTTAGCCGTGGAGTTCACCGTAAACACGCTGTTAGGGTTGCCTGCCACGCTGATATAGTATTTCTCACCCACCGCAGGCGTTCCGTCACCGGTCGTACCTCCGCCATCTCCGCTCTCGTCGGGAGTAATCACGCTCACCTCTTTATATGTAGCCCAGCTGCGGGTGTTGCCTTCAAGGCTTCCCACAGTGAGCGAGCCGAGGGCGTAAAGCTCCCGCATGGCATCCGCAGTATAGCTTGCCATGAGCTCGCCGTTGATGTGCAGACCCTCCTTGTCGAGCTCCACGGTGAGGTCGGTGCTGGTCAGCGTGTATTCGCTCTGCACGCTCGTCTGCTGCATGTTCACCCAGTTGAGCTGCAACCGGCGGCTCGACGGAGTATAATAAAGGTGTATGTTGTGGCTGCCATACCACACGCTGATGTCGCCGCCGATGGAGAGAATACCCTCATTAGTGTATTTACACGAAGACAAATCTATCTCCGCGCGTATGGTCTGTTTTGTCAAGTCGACAGACGACACGGTCTTGCTGAATGCGCTGCCGTTAGGTGTGTAGCTGCTCCACAGCACATTCTTTGCGGCTTCGGCAGACACATTGCCTGCACAACATATGCCGAGCAGAACCATGAGCAATATCTGATATATCTTTTTCATTTGTTCTTTTACTTTATTTTATGACAATCTTCTTTCCTTTCACTACATATACTCCGCCCGGCATACCGTCGGTGTCGGACGCGCTGTCGCGCATTTTCTGTCCGTCGATGGTGTATACCTGTCCGTCGGCATTGTCTGTATCGGCAGGCATGAGGTCTATGCCGTCAGTCACGTCATCAATAGACCAGCCGTTGAGCTTGCCCGACGCATCCGACGTGAAAATCACACCACGGAATCCCTTGACCGTCATCTTGCTCTGAGTATGATAAAGAACATTCTTGCTGATGACGTAAGAACCGGCAGGAGCTGTGATTGATGAGAAGCAGCCGGTGAATGTGGCGATGCCGTGTGTGACGTCAATCGGCTTGTCGGCAAGATAATTGACGCCTGTGAACACATATCCGTCATCCGGAGTCTTGTGCGAATTGCCTATATAAATAAAGTAAGGTTTACCGGCTTCCGCCTTGTCGGAAAGAGTGAACAAGAGCTGTGTGCCTTCGCAACCCGTAAATTCCGCCAGACGCGCGTCGGTGCCGAAAGCCGCATGAAGCTGTGCCTTGTCTATGTCGAACGGCACACAGAATGTGTTCCAGCATCCCGGGCTGAATGTGCGTTTGAGTATCACGGTCATGTCGGAACCGGCTGCCGCGCTGTAGCTTTCGGATGTCTCGTCGAGCACGACAGTGTTTTCGGTGTAGTCGCTCTCGGCTACAAATATCCACTGACCTGCCGTATGGCTGTCTGCCGGAAGGTAAGGCTGCATCTTGAGTCCGCTGCCCGACGGGGCTGTCGCGTCAGCGTAGAGGAACGGGAAGATGTTGGCTTCCCTCATGCAATAGGAAATGTTGTAAACCCCGTCAGTGCCTTCAACAGGGGTGAAGAGCCACTGGTCGTATGCGCCGCTGCCGTCGGTGCTTATCCCTTCGAACGGGGTTGCAGACAGGCGACCGCCCGCTGCGGTCATGAAGAATGTCCCGGCAGTGTCGTCCGCCTTGGTAAGCGTCACCGCAGTACCGCTGCCCGACAGCGTGATTGCGCTGTTGCTGTCATGCAGATAGCCTGCGCTGCCCAGATTGTAAACATAATAGGTCTGTCCGTCCGCAGGCTTCTGAGCGGCAGGCTGTGCCATTGACGCAGCGGCAGGAAGCAGTGTAAGTAATAAAGTCTTTAATCTCATAGTCGTTTGCTTCTGTTTGTCCTGTTCTACCAATTGCTGTCCCAGACGTTGTACTCCTTAGAGTCTGCCGACACAGGCGTTTCCTCTTTAGATTCTGTAAGATTAAAGTCTGGCGTCTCGCCGTTGCCGGAGCTATCCTGCATGAACGGACCCGCTGCCTCCAATGAGATAACAGAAACCGCCGGTTTCTGATAAAGTTCTCTTTTCATAACGTTCTTTTTTTTGTTTTGTCAGTTAATAATTATTGTATTGTTTGCTGTGTATGAAAAAATAAAGATTGATTCAGGTACTCATAAAAAGACGACAAGCAAGCACTATGTTGCCATAGTACCTGCTTGTCGTTATGTATGTCATAAGATGCCGCTACACTGGGGAGTGTCGTTCCTCATGCAGGGCGAGACCTTGTGCGGCAGTCTTATGTCTGTTGTTCCGGCTATCATTCCCAAACGTTATAGCTGTTGCCCCACATGTTGTTTTCCTTGGAACCGACCTCTATTTCTGCATTGCCACTTTCGACTACAGTCTGTTGCTCTCCGTCGGAGCCTCCGTTACCAGTGTTGTCAATGCTTACCGCCTGCATGAGACTCTCGCTCATAAGCTCGGTAACTTCTATTCTGGGGCATATATATTTCTTTTTCATAATCTTCTGTTTATTGAATTAATTATTTAACAATGTACTTTTTGTTGTTAACGATATATACACCCTTCGGCAGTCCTTCGAGTGAAGCAGAGTTGTTGCGTACAACCTGACCGTTCATGTTGTATACCTTATTGTCAGTCTTTGTTTGTGAATCGCCAACAATTCCTTCTATTGCGTTGGTCGCACCACCGTCAATAACACCGTCTACAGAGAATTGCATGTTTTTACCTGCCGTGTCTCCTTCCGGTTCAAGCCATGTACGGAAACCTTTCACGGAAGTAACCTTTCCACCATTCAAATCCATGTAATACCACTGTCCGCCGCTGAGCAGATAAGATCCATCAGGAATGAGATTGTACTGCTGTGTGTACGTTCCCTTGAAATACATAGTTTCTGCTATACCACAGTCGTATCCTTTACTTGTCACAGTAGCATCTGTAATTACACTATTAAGCGTAACCTGATTTATAAGATAATGTTTACCTAATGATATTTCTATCGGATTAGCACCTCTTGTCTCGTAAGTACCGGCTTCCTCTCTCGGTTCAATTGAAGGTTTGATGATGTAAGGAACTCCTGCCCACAAAACTGGTTCTTTATCGGCAACATTCAAGTCTACAGATTTGAATTCTATTACATAATCATTTTTTTGAGATTCTTCGTTCTTTACTGACAACTTCACGTTATCACCAAATGCTAACTTAAGCTGCTGTGCATCCAATGTAACCGGTAATATCAAAGAATTCCATTTATCTTTTTCAAGAGTACGTCCAAGTCGCATCGGGTAAGAACCTGTTTCACTAACCTGATTGTTAATATAGGTTACATCTTCCTGATTTTCATCGAGAACTATATATTCCTCCTGGCTTCCTGCATATTTGATTTCAAAGTTGTCAATACATGTCCATGCATCTGAATTTACAGGATTCTTCTCACCTGCTGTACCCGGCTCACCCGTTGCCTGTACTCCCATGATAAGATAAACCTCCTGTCCGTTATATTTCTCATCTGTAGGGTCAATATAAATCATAAGATTCTTCTGATAGCCATCCTCACTCATGAGCATCTGACCTGCAGCAGTGTAGGTCGCAGGTGCTGGTGTGTTAAGATTAAAGTCACCAAGTTTATAATCTTTATAGTCAATCGTCACTCCACCGTTATCAGGAATCTTTGTTGTTGTTGTTGCTGCAAAAAGATATACGCGACCCTGGGTAGCTGTAGTGAAACCGTCACAAGTGATAATATACCATCCAGCAGTTGTTATAGGAACGTATATCTGCTGCCATATTGTTCCTGGACCTTGGATATTTGCTGTCCAATAACCTCCATAGAGTTTCTGATGGGATTCGTTTTTCTCTTCATTCATTGGAGTATTTGTGTTATCATAATATCCATCCGAACTATCGTCATTTAATGCATATCCATTTCCAACATAAATATTGGTTGTGGTTTCGCTTTCATCGTTGTATTTTATTGTTTCTCCTGGAGCTAACATTCGATTAGTCTTTCCATTGAATATTGTGGAAGAATAGTCGGTCGTAAGACGACGGTTGTCGTCAACCGGGCCTACTCTCCACTGACTCAAGTCTCCATTGTTTCTGCTGAAATTCTGACAACGAATTATATAAGAACCATCGGCCGGAGTAGCTTTACTTGCATTTGCTGTTTCTGATTTGAAGTTATCTCTGACTTCACTCATTGAAAGAAGCATCCACTGTGCGTTAGGATCTGATGTACTGTATTGTGAACCGTAATTTGTCACTGCAATACCAACACTGGAGTTGTTCGTTGCATTTTCAGGCGCAACGAGATAAACGCGTTGGTTGTTGTATGGACTTTGAGAAAAATTCCGCCTACTCCTTATATATATATTGTATTTATTATCGCCTACAGAGTGAAAATAGAATGTAGCCAAATCTTCTGACACATTGTTATCTTTAACATCTCCTGCGGTACGGTCTGTATACCAGAGACCTTCATCATGTACGGAAGTATAACCGGTACCATCCATTAATTGAATGTAATTGGCAGCTGTGGAAAAAACAGAATACTTTGTGTGGATGCTATAAGCAACATCCCTGCCATTACTGGTTGTACCATTATGAGAATCATCCATAGTCAACAGCAATCCTACATCCTTGAGTACAGCCTGTGTTCCCCACTGTCCACCAATGGTAAGGAATTTTCCGGTACCAACATTATACAAGAAGAAGTTTGCATCCTCAGATGGTGTGTTGATGTCGTCGCCTGCGGCACTTTTTAATGCGGTAGGAGTTGATCCTTTCCAATCCTGTGCCACGCCGTTCTGCGTTCCCGCCACCATGGCGGCAAACGCCAAAATTAAAAGTCTAAATTTTTTCATCATGCGTTAATTTATATATTATAATTTCACTTGTTCAAAGTGATGCACACCTTAACCATCACCATGTGTGTGCCTGTATGCAGCCGGATATGTTTGCGGCATGCGCTGTAGAGTAAAAGAAAATAGCTTGATTTTAAGATTTATGCCTTCTTTCCGTAATCTGTTTTTTTAATGTTGTACTTGTTATATTCAGTAATACATTCAACAATATAGTAGTACCTCCATATCGGGAGGAACGTGCCGTATTTCAACTAAACCTCTGCAAAGTTAATACTTTTATGAAAACAAAACAAAGAAATGGAGATAAAAATAACACTGAAAAGGTATTTTTTAACAATTAGAGAGAAAGAACAGGAAGGGGAAAATATAAAAATTAAAAGAGTAAAAAGGTAAAACGGTAAAGGAAAAAAAGAGAATTAAAAGGATGAAAAGGAGTTATAAGAAGCCGGAAAAGGAAAAAGAGTAAAGGGGGAAAAAAGATTTTTTAAAAGTAAAAGGGTAAAAATTAAAGAGGTAAAAAAGGAAGTAAAGGAGGTAAAAGGGTAAAAAATTAAAGAGGTAAAAAAGGGAAAGGACGGGACGGGAAAGGAGAGAAAAATATATAATAAGGTGAGAGGGTGAGGAGGTGAGAGGGTGAGGAATGGATGTTTATACGTTTTCGGGAGTAAAAAAGGTTTGGCAACGGGAAATGGGGAAAGAGGAACGGATATGGTGGAAAATGTGGGTTATGGAGCAGGAAAAGGGGTGTCGGGAAAGCGTTTTAGGGCTGACGGGCGGGGAAAGATGTGACGACGGAGGACGACGGAGAAGGTATGACGGTACCGGTATGCGGTGAGGAAACGTATATTTATACGTTTTAAGGAGTAAAAAATATTGACAACGGGAAATGGGGAAAGAGGAACGGATATGGTGGGAAATGTGGGTTGAGGAGCGGAAAAAGGGGTGTCGGGGAGGTGTTTTAGGGCTGACGGGCGGGAAAAAATGTGACGACGGAGGACGAAAAAGGCTTTTCCGCATTGCCAGATTGCCCGTATGGCGGTGCCGGACGTACCATATCGCGACATGAAACGGGCTTTTCCGCAAGGTGAAAAAGCCCGTTCGGCAGCGCAGGAAAGGCGATAACAAACGGCAGAAAAGCGTAAGACATTGTGTGACAAGACATTGCGTAAAGTCCGCGAGAATCGCGTATTTGCGCCCGGAGGAGGCACGACGGACAAATACGCACCCTATTCGGAGTTGGCGTGAATATTTATTCATCGCACACCCATGCGTTATGCATGTTTATGCATTTATGCTGCGATGCCGTCACAGTTACGCCGCACCGTTTTCGGCAGAAGGGTTTGGACGAACCGTTAATACGTGAGATAGCTATAACGAAATCACGATGCCAAGTTCACAAACGGTTCCCGCACAGCAGTTCCCGCACCATCCCCTCAATGGCGACAGCCCTGTAGAGACGCAAAATTTTGCGTCTCACGAGAAGGTAAGTACAAAGAGGGATAACCATAATGTGCTGACGGTGGGTGCGTTTGTTGCTCGGGAGACGCAAGATTTTGCGTCTCTACTGGGCTGGCGCCATATAATAAAACAGGGATAATGGTTATTTTATGCATGTTTTTATGCGATATTCAACTTAAAACAATTACCTTTGCGTGTCACGGTGAGCCGAGTGCCATACAGGCGGAAGCCGGTAAGGTTACGCATAAACATACCGTTGCATAAGCGTTGATACCGTGACGATGACCTGATAACTTATTTATTGACTTCAAACAAAACACATACAAATCCATGCAAGACATGTTTCATGACCAATACAGGGTCAACTCCACGCGAGTGGACTGGACGGATTATGAATGCGGAATATACTTCATAACGATATGCACAGCCGGAAAGAAGCACTGTTTCGGTGAGGTGGAGGACGGCATCGAGCCACGGATGGTGTTGTCAGAGTTAGGAAAGCATCTGGAGGAATGCTGGTATGACATGCCCCTTCATTTTCCATTCGTAGAGCCGGGACCTTTCGTCGTCATGCCGAACCATATGCATGGCGTTGTCATTATGAACGATGACAACACCGCGACGCACGATTTCACAACACAGCAAAGCAACGTCTTCGGTCCGCAGTCGCGCAACCTTGCATCCGTGGTACGCGGTCTTAAGGTGGGTGTAACCAAATATGCGAGGCAGCACGGCATACCTTTCGAATGGCAACCACGTTATTTTGAGCATATAGTCCGTAACCAAAAGGATTTGAACAGGATAACGCTTTACATTGAAAGGAATGTCACGGTATGGGCGATGAAGGGTGAGGAGTATGAGGAGTCATGGATGGAGAATGCAGCATTACGGTGAATAAGTGATGCGGCATCATTGTCAATGACATTCAACATGTGATATATCCGAGTTGAAAAATGATGGCGCCAGCCCTGTAGAGACGCAAAATCTTGCGTCTCACGGGAAGGTAAGCGCAAGGAGGAAACACCATGATGTGCTGATGATGAATGCGTTTGTTGCTTGTGAGACGCAAGAGTTTGCGTCTCACGGGGAGGTAAGCGTTTGTTTGTCAGCGTATTATAGCGTGTGGATATTGGGATGGGCTGGACGGGAGACGCAAGATTTTGCGTCTCTACTTTAGGGAGAATGCAATATTATATAGCGGGATTGGGATGGAATAATGGTGGCGCAAGCCTTGTAGAGACGCAAAATCTTGCGTCTCACGGGGAGGTAAGCATTTGTTTGTCAGTGTATTATAGCGTGTAGATATTGCGATGAGCTGGATCGGGAGACGCAAGATTTTGCGTCTCTACTTTTAGGAACAAGCGACATGGCAATGGGGGAAATATATTTGGCATGCGGCGGGGCGGAGGGAGCGGCATACATGTATCGAAAAACAAAAAACGGGGAACGGAAGCATTATTTTGGGCGAGTGTTGACATTTACCGTTTTTTTTTCTAATTTTGTATGCTGAACTTCCGCATCCGAAGGCGGCACGACAGGCATATGACTGCGCCGCGCGGCGGGAGGCAGGATGAAGACAAAACAACGCACAGCAATATGAACACACGCCCGAACATGTCAAAGCAGCAGGTCGTGGTGTCGCTGACCTCATTCCCGGCAGCGGCGCCCTATGCGGCGAAAGCCATACAGTCTGTCATCAACGGCTCGGTGACGCCGGACAGGATTGTGCTGTATCTCACATTCGCACAGTTCGGCACGGAAGGCATTCCTGCGGAACTGACAAGGATGTCGGAGCAGAACCCGGTATTCGAGATAAGAAACTACGACACGGACATAAGGTCGTACAGGAAGCTCATCCCGGCACTGAGAGACTTCCCCGACGCCGTGATTGTGACCATAGACGACGATGTGGCGTACCACCCCAACATGCTTCGCGACCTGCTCAGGCTGCATGACGAGCTGCCGGAGGCTGTCATCGCCCACCGCGCAAAGCTGATGAAGCCGGGCATGCCCTACCGCACGTGGACAAAATACCGCTGGTATGACTTCCTGACAAAGCGCATACACCGCAGCTACAGAAACATACAGACGGGTGTGGGAGGCGTGCTCTATCCGCCTGGAGCCCTTAAAAAGGACATGCTCGACGAAGAGCTGTTCACACGACTGGCACCCACCACCGACGACATATGGTTCTGGGCGGCGGGCGTGGCTAACGGTACGTACGTGGTGCCGGTGCCCTTCGGACACAACAAGCCCAAGGGACTGAAGAAGCCGAAGGAGCTGTCGCTGAAAACAGTGAACTACAAGACAGGCACCGACAGGAACGCCGCCGCGCTGAAAGCCATAATGGAGAGGTTTCCGGAAATAGGCGACAGACTCAGCGAAGAAGCCCGGCGCGCAGGACGATGAGCCACGGCGGAGCCTCCGGCAAGGAAGAACTGACATAAGGAGATTATCCGGCAACAATACAATGAATACGATATGGAAAATAAAAATCAAGATATTGACCTCGTATACTTCTGGGTGGACGGCAACGACCCGGCATGGCAGGCAAAGCGCAACGCCTTCATCGGCAATGTGAAGGCGACCGACGAGAAGAACTGCAAAGGACGCTACGCCAACAACGACGAACTGAGATACAGTCTGCGCTCGGTAGCCATGTACGCTCCGTGGATACACAGGATATTCATAGTGACGGACAATCAGGTGCCGGAATGGCTGGACACGTCAAACCCCAAGGTGCGGATAGTGGACCACAAGGAGATATTGCCGGAAGAGAGTCTGCCGTGTTTCAACTCATGCCTCATAGGACATTATGTGTACAGAATACCGGGACTGTCGGAGCGTTTCCTCATGGGCAACGACGACACCTTTATAAACAGGGAGGTGACTCCAGACTGTTTTTTCAACAGTGAGGGCTACCCCATCATCAGACTGAAACGCAAGCCGCTGAGAAAACTGCGGTGGTTCTGGCGGGAGAAGATACGCAGAAAACCGCTGAAGAACTACAGCAAGACGGTGGAACGCGCCTCGCGGCTTGTGGACGAGAAGCTCGGAAAATACTACACGGGCATGCCCCACCACAACATAAACGCCCTCTCGAAGAGCGTGTGCAGGCAGGTGGCGGAGGAGATAATGCGCGACGAGTTTCTCGCCAACAACAAAAACCACATGCGCAGCAACGACGACGTGCAGAACATCGTGTTCTCCTACGTGGCACTGGCGGAGGGACGGGGCGAGCTGAGATATGTTACGGACAAGGAATCGATGCTTGTCATGATTCACAAACATCATCATTACAGAAGGTTTGAGGAACGCAATCCGATGCTGTTCTGCATGAACGACTCCGAATATGCTACGGATGAGGACCGCATGATGGAGAAAGCCTATCTGGAGAAACGCTTCCCCGACAAATCGGAATTCGAAAAATAAGACAACAGGACATATGGCGCACGAAACGATGGACATAGACTTAGTATATCTGTGGGTCGACGGAAACGACCCTGAATGGCTGGCGAAGCACAACGCCTGCGTGGGAAAGATGGAGGCGAAATCGGCTACCGACTGCAAGGGACGGTATGCCGACAACGACGAACTGAAGTACAGTCTGCGCTCGATAGAGAAATACGCTCCGTGGATACACCGTATTTTCATCGTGACAGACAACCAGACTCCGGCGTGGCTCGACACGTCTGACCCGAAGATAAGGATTGTGGACCATTCGGAGATAATGCCTGCCGTGAGCCGCCCGTGCTTCAACGCCACGGTGATAGAACATTTCATATGCGACATTCCGGGACTTGCCGAGCATTTCCTCTTTGCCAACGACGACATGTTCATAAACCGTCCGGTGACGCCCGAAACGTTTTTCGCCGAAGACGGACTGCCCATAATAAGATTCAACCGCAGACCGTTCAGGAAGTTCACACTATGGTATAAGGAGAAGGTGCAGGGCAAGAAGCTGAGCAACTACATACAGATAATACGCAACGCGGCTGAACTTGTGGAGAGGAAATACGGGAAATATTACGGCGGAAAGACCCATCACAACATTGACGCATACCTGAAAAGCGACTGCCAACACGTGGAGCGGATGTTCAGAAAGGAGATAGAGCCGACGCTCACCAACCATGTGAGAAGCGCGAACGACATACAGCGCAACCTGTTCGCCTACGTCGCGCTGGCTGAGAAGCGCGCCCATCTGCACTATGTGGGGCAGCGGACGTCGTTCAGACTGCACATACAGAACGAGAGCCATTACGCCAAGCTGGAGCGATACAACCCCATGCTGTTCTGCATGAACGACTCGCAGTATGCCGGGGACGCCGACCGCGAGAGGGAGAAAGCATGGCTTGAAAGGCGGTTTCCGGAGAAATCGAGGTTTGAGAAATAAGTCTCAGTCGTCCTCAATGTCGTTGAGGTCATACACCTTGAAGTATCTTGACGGCACGTTTCTGTTGGTTCCGCTCGCCCTGCCGCGCGCCTGCTTCTCCAGAAACTCCTCATACGACCTCACGGCATAGTGGTTGATGCGTATCACGTCCTGCTGCGGCTCGCGCTCGCGGAAGTTCTTTTTAATGGGATTGCCGTGCGAGTCGGCTGCACAGCCTGATATGCGCGCCGCCTCATGACAGCCTATCATGTTGAACACACGGCGCGGATTGACAATGCTTTTCACATGTCTGTTAAGCACATGGGACGGCTGCGAGTGGCGTCTGAACCGCTCCATCATCGTGCCCGGCAGCCTCTTCTTGGCTCCGCCGCTGCCGTAGACGAGCCAGTTTATCTCTACCGCCGGGAACGCCTCGAACCTTCTGAGGAACTCAGGAATGGTACGGTCTTTCACCGGAACGATGAACTCGTCCAGATCGATAAAGGCTATCCACCGCGCGTCAAAGCGGTGTCTCCTCAGGCAGTCGTCGTAAGCGGCAAGCTGACGCCTGTATCCCGGAAAGGGGATATACTCCACCAGTCCCTCCCTGACATACTCCTCCAGCACCGCCCTGGTGCAGTCTGTGCTCTCGTTGTCATAGATATAGAACTTGTCCACGCCCCGGCTGCGGTGCCATTCAATCCATTCTTTGAAATAAGGACCCTCGTCCTTGGCTATGGCGCACACCGCCAGATAATACTGCGGCTGCGTGTGGTCGTGCCTCAGACGCCATTTCAGCCTTACGGCATTCAGAAGTCCGAAGCGCAATATGCCCCGCCACCTGTTCCTTGTCATCTTGTGCGGAATCATTCCGGCGACTATCTCAGCCATCACCTTATTCATAAGCAAGTGTCTGTTAAGGTTAAACGGTCATCTCAGCGTTCGAAGCCCGACTTCTCCGGGAGTATGCTTTCAAACGCGGCACGTATGTCTGCCATCACCCGGTCGTAGTTACGTATGTGCACATTGTCGTTGAGACATATCAGCGAATAGGACTGGTTGTATATCGCCCTTACCGCCTGCCGGGGTCTGACCATGAGCGGAAACATCTTCGTATCGCTGTAAGTGTTGTACGGTTCGAAGTTTCCGCGGCATATCTGCCATGTCCTGAACAGCTCGGGAGTAAGGTCGTTGAGTGCGCGGAACCTGTTGACAGACGTCTCGGTAAGCTCCTTTCCGGCTACAGCCCACACTTCCTCGAAAGTGCTTTTCAGGTAAGGCTGGGCGTTGTGGGGCGTGCGCAGGGTGATGAACTTGCCGTAAGGCTTCAGCAGATAGTTCCAGCGCGCCTTCGAGCCATAGCTCTTATGAAACCACTTGTCGCGGTCGCGCCTCATCACCTCACGCTTGTCGAAATGACGGTTTATTATCTTCAGGTTGTTCTTTATCCTCTTATACCACTGCGACCACGACGGATTGTAGAGGAAGGCGGCTATGTCGCATGGCATGCCGTTCCTGAAGAAGCGGGTCGGAGCGATGGTGTTTATGATATAGAAATCGTCGTTGAAATAGACGAAATGGTCTGCCAGACCGGGTATGCGGTGTATATACCGCTCTATGACAACGGAGTTGTATGTGGGCAGGAATTCCTCCGGGATGTAATCCTTGTGGTTCACCAGATTTATCTTAGGGTTGCTTTCGTCGAGCCACTCCGGCTTCTGACCGCTTGTGACGAAGTGTATCCTGCGCACCCAAGGCGCGAACTTCTCCACACCGCGGAACCAGTAGCGGAGGAAGCCATTGTCGCGGAAGCGTGCCTCCGACACCCCGTTCTTAGTGTTTTCCTTCCTCCCGGAATACTTCGAAAAGTCCGCCTGCCACTTCGGGTCGTTCATATCAACCCACGTTATAACAAAGTCTATATCCATGACACTATAGAATTCCTGTTTATGTTTCTTTTGTTTTATACTATCATCCCGCCTGCTTTCTGGCATGCTTGAAACGCCGGTGCGTCCACAGATAAAGCTCAGGCTGCCTGCGTATGGCATCCTCGAGCATGCGGAAATAGATGGCTGTGAGCTCGAAATCGGGCAACGACGAAGGGTCATCGTGCATCCTCACATACTCAGCCTCGTAATAACCGCGCCTCACACGCCTCACACGGAGAAACCATGCCTCAAATCCGTAATGCTTGGCTATCTTCTCCGTACCCACAAGAACGGGCACCTCATGATTGAGGAAATGCAGGAAATGACGCGAGTCGCGTTTCCTCGGCGACTGGTCGGCTATAAAACCAACTACGCATATGCTGCCGGCGCGCGCCTGTTCGTTGATGTAGCGCGCCGTCTTGCGCATCTCCACACACGTCGCACCCATACGTTCACGGTTGCGCATCATGATTCGGTCCACACTCTTGTTGCGCAGCCTATGGTATATCTCAGCCGATGTGGTGGTCTTCTCGAAATACAAAGGCATGGAGGAACACCATTCCCAATTGCCGAAATGACCCATATACAGCGCGACGGACTTACCCTCACGCTGCACGGCATTGAACTCATCCATGTTGACGAATCGCATCCTCCGCCCCATCTCCTCGCGCGAGATGGTGGTCATCTTGCATGTCTCGAGCAGATTGTCCGCAAAGAAACGGTAGAACCTTTTCTCTATATCAAGTATCCCGCGAGCGTCTTTCTCAGGGAAAGACTCCGTGAGATTCCTCCGCACAACCGCACGCCTGTACCTGAACACATGATATATCAGAACATACAACACGTCTGATATGGCGTACATCACCCCGAAAGGGATGTGCGACAGGAGCTTCAAGAAAAAATACAGCAGATGATATGTCATATTTCCCAATCCGTTTTTAAAGTACTTTCATTCATCAACCATATGCCGGATGACACGCCACCGGATGTCGCGCGCTGCCCGTCAAGCCTCATCCTGCGGCTCTGAGACACGGGCGTCACGACGTCGCGCCGGTTGCGGCAAGCATCTCACAGGACTCATGCGAGGCATGCCGCCGACAGCATAGCATGCCGTCCAGCACCGTCAGCAGACGCAGCAGACACGCCTCAGACATTCCGGCGCATTATGGTCATATTAAGAATATGTTGCAAAAGTAATCTAAAAATCCCACTTTCAGCCTATTTTATGCGCTAAATATACTATATATGCCGTTTTACTGTTAATCTTCGCGTCATCCGCGTTGGCATATATCGCGCATGAAAGGTTGCCGCACGGCAGGATGATACGCACGGAGTCACATACTGCGGACGGTGTAGCTTCGCCATACAGACTGCCTTTCGCTCCTGTCGGGACGCTAAAGGCATAGCGGAATACAGGCATAGGGATAATACGGCATCAAAGCTTTCCGTTGCAAAAAACCATTTCTTCAAGTTCCGGACTGCCTGAGTCCTTAATCTCTCTGAGAAACAGACGCGCGCACATCTCGGCGTCGTCACCTGCCCGATGATGTCTTCCGTACGTTATCCCGAACTGTCCGCAGAGATAGTCGAGGGTGTTGCAGCGGAAGTCGTAAAGCTTTCTGGCTGCGCGGAGCGAGCAGTAATAGGTTACGTCCGGCTTGTCGAGACCGTACAGTTCGAGCGAACTGCGGATGCAGCTGATGTCGAACGCTGCGTTGTGAGCCACAAGGACAGGGCACGCGCGAAGATATTCCGATATTTCAGTCCACACCTCCGGGAAGTCAGGCGACATCTCCGTGTCGTCCGGGCGGATGCCGTGTATCTGCGTGTTCCAATAACTGTATACATTGCCTTGCGGACGCACGAGCCACGACCGGGTCTCCGCTATCCGTCCGTCACGCACCACGCATATGCCCGCCTCGCATATCGAGGCACGCCTTCCGGTGGCTGTCTCAAAGTCTATAGCAATGAAATCTATTCCTCGCATATAAATATCACTCACGTTTTGCATGTCACATGTCACATGAGAGAGAAGGAGTCACGGGTGCTGAGAGCCTCATCATGAACATGCGCACATAGTTTTCAAAAAATATCTTTACCATGCAGAACGTCCGCATATCCACCCGACACATGTCGCGGAAGTATGGACAAGCGGATATTCTGATGGTGCAAAGATACTCATATGTATGTAAACAAACGGCAAGAAAATGATTTTTCTCTTAATAAAGGCATCAGCCAGAAGCAGGTGACGCCATTACGCGCATCATCATTTGGCGTCCTGGCGCCAAATGATGGCAAGACATGACAGGACTGTACCGGCATTGTTTCATTGGGACCTGTGCCAGACAGCCGGAACGGACATGTCAGATTACAGAGATGGCAAGCGAACCCGACAATCCTTTCGCGGCATCCTTGACATTCAGAATGATTGTCCCCGGACTGTCAGAAGCCTGTACCACAACGACCAGCTTACCGCTGAAAAGTCTCATTTCCGGCTTAGTGAACGGCTGAAGCGACGTGGCATCCCCGTTGCAAGCCGCCCGGTAGTGCCCTGCTCCTGTCACCTCGAACGTGAGATTGTCGTCAGCCGTAGGAATCTCATTGCCGTCTTTGTCAACAAGACTCACTGTAACAAAGCACAGATCGTCACCGTCTGCACTCAGCCGGGTGCGGTCAGCAGACAGCTTCAGGGCAGCTGCCTCACCTGCTGTAAGCACTGTTTTCTCATCCGCCTTGTTGCCGTTAGCGTCATAAGCGACTACCTTCAGCTCTCCGGGAGTGTATACCACATCATTCCACATCAGACGATAGCGGTGTGCACGTGCCTCCGCTTCCTCCGGTGTGGCAGGTTTTCCTTTCTTCCATTCGCCTTCCACGCCAAGGTCTTTACTTCTCTTTCCTTGGCTGACACCGTTGACAAAGAGCTCCGCAACAGGATAATCGGTATAACAGAACACAGGTATTTTCTCGCCCTCATGTTCTTTCCAGTTCCAGTGAGGAAGCAAATGAAGGGTGTGGTCTTTCCTGTTCCATACCGACCGGTAGAGATAATACCGGTCCTTGGGAAGCCCTGCCAGGTCGACAATGCCGAAATAACTGCTGCGGCTTGGCCAATATCCGTCATACGGAGTGGGTTCTCCCAGATAGTCGAAACCTGTCCATACAAACTGCCCGATGGTGTAGGGAGCGTCTTCCATTGCGATGAAGTCTTCCTCAGGCAGGTTGCTCCATGAGCACCACTCGGTGTCATAGCCGTTGCACTGACCGTCTGCCCAAGTCTTGCGGTTGCTCCACTCCACCGGAAACTTATAGACTCCACGCGAGCTGACGGTTGAAGCGGTCTCCGAGCCGAGAAGGAATCCTTTGGGAAGCTGTATTATATTGCGGTCATACTTGTATACGCGATAGTTGAAACCCGGAACATCCAGCACCTGTGCGAAACCGCTTTTCAGAGCCGCCTCCGCATTATCCATTCCCTGAGTGACGGGACGTGAGCCGTCCAGATTGTGTATAATCTGTTGCAGACGCCCGCATATGTCCCGCCCTTCCTTACTCCATTGTTCCGGAATTTCATTGCCGATGCTGTACATTATGAGTGAGGCATGATTGCGGTTCGCCAAAACAAGATTCTCCAAATCGCGTTCTGCCCAATCGTTAAAGAACCGTGCATAACCGTTATTACACTTCGGATAAACCCACATATCGAAGCTCTCAGCCATCACCATCATTCCCAACGAGTCGCAAACATCCATCTGTAACTGTGACGGCATGTTGTGTGCAGTACGGATTGCGTCCGCACCCATATCCTTCATAAGCTTAACCTGTCTGATTATAGCCGCCTTATTGACCGCCGCGCCCAAAGGTCCCAAATCATGATGAAGGCACACCCCCTGCAGCTTTCGGGTCACACCGTTCAGCTGAAAACCCTTGTCCTTGCTCACACTGACCGTCCGTATGCCGAACTTAGAGCTGACTTTATCCACAAGTTTATCACCGTTGTAGAGCAGCGCGTCAGCCGTATAAAGGTGCGGTTGTTCCGGACTCCATAGAAGAGCATGGGCTATGTCTGCCGTGACACATATGTTCCCATCTGCGTCCATCTCCGTTACTTTCGAATAAACACACTCACCCGAAGGTGAATAGACAAGTATCCTGGCAGACAGTCCGGGGACGGTGTTCTCTACTTTCTGTCTTATCTGAAGGGTGGCACGTGAGCCGTTGATGCCGACAGTGCGTACAAACGTCCCCCAAACGTCAAAATGCTGACGGTCATAACTCACCAGTCTCACAGGGCGATAGAGTCCGGCTCCGGGATACCAACGGGAACTTTCCTCAAGATTTCTCAGATGAACCATAATCTCGTTTCTGCCCTTTCTCCACACAGCATTCTTGATGCGGAAGGCATTGTAACCGTAAGCCCATCCGCCAGCCTGCCTGCCGTTGACGTACACCACAGGCTCGGACATGGCACCATCGAAGACAAGTTCGTGCATAAGAGTAGTGTCACCGATTTCAACTGTCGTCCTGTAATAACCGTCACCTATCCACGGGAGCGCACCGGAACGGCCGCTCTTTTCCGACTTTTCAGTCTCTCCGTTCTGCTCGATTGCTACATACTGAAGATCCCATTTCTTATCGAAAGGACCGCTTATTGCCCAGTCATGAGGGATTCTTACTTCCTCCCATCTCCGCTTGTCGCGGCTGAAGCTCCACTCTCTAAGATTTTTCTCTGTCCTGTATTGCCCTGACGCTGAAACAGAAAACAATATTATTATTCCAAATACATGTAATCTCATAACCAATAAAGAAATGATAACGCATAGTAAAGACTGTCATCACGCAACCCGCTCTACCTGTCTGACATGTCTTTCATCAATCTGACACGAGCGCGAAGACAAGCAATTCACCTATATAAATATAATGTGTATTGCTCGACTTCACATCTACGCCTTTCCGAATCTCAATCACGAATATCGTGAATCATGCCGGACGTGTCTGCCACCGATGCTGTGCGGGTAAGCGCGCGAAGTGCCGCAGACGGCTCGCCTTTTTCTGTGAAAGCGCCGTTATTTACCACCTTCTTGCCAAAGACACACGGAGAGGTGTGCCAAAAGCCGTCCCAATAAGTATGGTCCCAGCCACCATATATCTCCGGTTCCCAATAAAACACGCCACTGACAACATCAACCATCCGAGCCATCAGCTCTTTCATAACCTTTTCCGCACGCACTTCGTCAGCATTGCTATAGCCGGTCTCCACAATCATTACAGGAACGTCAAAATGCCGTGACATAGATTTTGCATAGGCTGCGGCATTGTCAATGTCTTGGGGCAGTAGAAATTCAGTGGGGATAGGCAAATAGGTTAGCAATACGGAATAAGAAAAACTTCTTGTCAACAACTCCCCTGAGATTCGCTCTGAAGAGTTTGATTTTAGCGTTGAATGATTCAGCGAGCGCATTTGATGAACGGTTGTTGTAGAAGTTGAGTATTTCATCATAATGCTCATAGAAGGTGGCTGCGATAACATTAAATGAGTGGAATCCTGCTTCCTCCACTTTGTTGTACCATCGTGCCATGGACAGGCGTGCGGCATCCTTGATTGTGTTTTTGGCGAAGATCATCCGTAGGGAATGGCACAGTCCGTATGCCGTCTTGATGTCTGGGTATTCTTCAAACAGAATCGCAGCCCTCTGCTTTTGTCTGTCTGTCCATTTGTCGGCAGACTTGAACAACAGGTATCGGGAGCGTATAAGCAGCTCCTTGCGTGTGTCTCCATTGGGATAGCGGTACGGGATGTACTCCTTGCCGTTTTGTCGGGCTTCCTCCATTTCATCGTTAGCCTGCTGTATGGCATCCCAACGGTGTTTGATGCGCAGCTCCTGTACGGCATCGCAAGCCAGTCTCTGGATGTGGAAGCGGTCGATGACACGGCAGGCCTTGGGGAATGCCGTCCGGACAATCTTGCGCATGGAGTCCGACAAGTCAAGCGTAACCTCCTCGACGGCATTACGACGCTCTTCGTCAATCCGTTGCAGGACGGTGATCACGTCCTCGGCTTTTGTTCCCGCAACGACGGCGACCAGGGATTGCTCCCGCGTGCGGGCCTCACGGTTGGTTACAAACGTGTACAGCTCACCATTGGAAAGCGAGGATTCGTCTATGCTCAGACAGGGGCCTATGTTTTCAGGATAAATCAGATACTCCGAGGCATGGCCCAATTGCTCCCACTGGCGGAAGTCGCTGAAATGCTCCTTGTATTGGGCATTGAGGAGTTTGCCGTTCACCCCATAATGACTGGCTATACCTTTTATGCTCTCAGCCGTGCTCTCAATCCTCTTCTTTTAAAAAGCAACAAACTCGGGGGAGAGTTTGGAGCCGGATTCCGTCAAGCCGTCGAAGTCGTAAGTGAATATCTCGCCGGTGGAACGGTCTATCCATTTACGGCGGCGGACATGAAGATAAACACTGCGGCCACGGATCGGAAAATCCTGTATGGTCTTATAATCAGTAAAACCATACGGACGGACTGTACCCTTTTTATAATCTTCGCGGGACATATACTCACGTTCATCAAGCCAATATTCCAAACGGTCGGCTTGTTCAATATAATCTGTAAACTCGAAATTATCCGTAATAACCTCAGGGAATACGGTTCGTAATACTTGCCATTGCTTCATGGGGCAAAGATAATGTTTTTACACGATTATAGCAAGGATTGCAACCGGCTTTTCGGACTGACCCCTTATTCGCCAGCTCTTTAAATAAGTCCTGTGTATGAACCGTTTATCCGCTATAGAGCCGAAGAGAAGGGGACGATAGTGCTGACGGTCAAGCGTTCAGAACTAAGCATTTCTGAATCTCTCAAACGCTTGGGCATTCCCAGACGCTCCTTGTATAAAGGTATGAATAATATACCGAAGGTGGTTTGGAAGCTCTTCGTGACAGCCATCGACAGGATTACAAAACATGGAACCGCATACCCGATGATGTGCGCCAAATGGTGGTGGAGCTTTCTTTGGCGCATCCGGAGCTTACCCCAAGGGAATTCTCCGTTCTGCTTTTGGCGGAGAGTGAGATCTTTGTCTCAGAATCGAGTTTTTATCGTATTCTGTGTCAAAGAGGACTCTTGGAGAGGACGGAACACAGTTTTGTCTATGCCGCCGATGAGTTTCGCCATAAGACTCGGTTTGCCGATGAGATGTGGCAGACCGACTTTACCTACTTCAAGGTCAAGGGCTGGGGATTGTTATTATCTTTCCACGGTGATGGACTATTACAGCCGGTATATCATCCATTGGGAGCTATGTTCGAGTATGACCGGTGAGGATGATTCAAGAACAATAGGCAGGGCTATGAAGAATGCCGGACTGGCTGCTCATAATCCTCCTAAACTCCTGTCAGACAATTGACCATGTTATATGGATTCTTGGCTTAATAGTTATCTCGGCAGCGAATATAATATCAAGCATATTCACGGCCCCCATTGCATCCACAGACTCAAGGAAAGAAAGAACGCTATCACAGGTCGATGAAGAATTTAGTAAAACTCAACCATTACTTCTGCCCCTCCGCAAAGGAAAAGTCCATTGATAAATAATAAGAGAAATCAAAAAACAAAAATCAATCAAAAATAGAATTTATCTGAATAAGAAAGAGCAACTATCAAAATAAATAACTACATTTGCAACAGTGAACTTTGGTTTGACAACGTACACTCAATAGTATGAATTTCATATCTTTCATAATAGATTACATATGGTATGTTGGAGAAAAAATACATCTTCAAGAACAAAATCCAGGAGACGGCAATATGATGATTGCAATAACTTGGTATTGTACATTGTTTTTCCCTTTACTATCCATTACTAACAGATTACATATTTATCCGATAATACAAATCATTTTTTCTATAATTCTTATATTATTCCCATTTATATTCTGTCGATTAAGATATACCCAAGAATATAAGAAAGTAATTTTTGCTGAATATAAAAACACAAAAATAGGACATCGTTTATTTATGATATGGGGAGGATTAATTATTATAGTAGCAATTGAAACTTTTCTTTTTATAAAATTGGGGTGGTGGAATGTCATAAAATAACTCGCGATTAGAATCAGCAATGACGTCTTATTATTCACTTTTTTAGACGCTGTCCAAAATTTGTGTAAATGGGAACAGGATTTTGGACAGTGTCGTATTCGACAGTACCGTTTGGACAAGCTCTCTTTTAGGTGTAGACATTTAAACTAACTACTCTTCTTTCTTCGGCAGTAACTCTATTTTCTTCTCATTGTCAGTAAGCAAATAATACGCAATAAATATGAGTTCATTTGTAGTGGAGGCATTATCAAAATGTGCAATGGGTTGATTCTTGGGCTCGTAGAATACATCCTCTGCTTTCATATATTGAGAAGCCTGACCGTCTATCTGAAACAACAAGTTTCCCGAGACAATCAACCCGACAACCGGACAAGGATGCAAATGGTAATCAGCTTTTCCTCCTTTCGGAATGACAATTCTTTCTACTACGATATTGGATAGAGTATGCTTCTCGTTCAAATGGAGAGAAAGAAGATTTTTCCTCGTAACTATATTTGTATTTGTCGTTCCGCAACTATATAAGAGTAATGCAAATACAGATAAAATAATTTTGTTCATATCTTTTTTGCTGCAAAGGTAGGCATAGAAAAGACATAAACTCATTGACCTATGTTAAGGGATTTAATTCGACTCAAAGATTCTGCCCTAATTCCTAAATAAGACGCAATATGATATTGCGAAACATGTTGTTCTATATTAGGATAGGTTTTCAAAAGTAGTTTATACCGGTTGTAGGCATCGTCAGTCAACATAGCCGTTTCCTTACGGCAAAAAAAGCGGAGAAAAGAAAGCATAAACAACCCTTGATTTAAAGTAGTTTTTACGGCTCTCTTATTTATTCAAAATAATTATCACAATCATCAACAGCTTCTTTTAATACAGGCAATTTTTTATATCCAATTCTTTTAATTCCTGATTTTTTTATTTGCTTAAAAATTTCATCATTCACAATAATACCTGTTAAAGTGCTTGGAAATAAAGTGGGATTGGGGATAGATTTATCCACAATATACCAACTATTTAATGGCAAAGGAAAATATAAAACTGCTCCACATTTATCACATATTTTACACGTTGATTCTTTGTCTCCTCTTACAAAAGTTGAAACTTTTGGGACTACAGAGATGTATTCTTTGGATACGCTTTTATTTACATCATAAACCTTTCCTACAAAATATACATTCTCAATATTTTGCAAGCCCAGTAATGAAACAATATCTTTATGTAACATTCCAATAAATGTACCTTTTGCGTAGGTAATTGGAGCAAAACTCTTTTTTATTTTCTCATTTAGAAATACATCAATTGCTGTATGTTTAATGATATTCCAACAATCACACATTATTTTCTCTTGTTTCAATTGCTCTATCCAACTGTCGTCTCCTTCGGGAGCATTTTGTGTGGAGTCGCTAATTTGATAGAATACTTTTTCCATTATGGATGTACTTTAACGTGAGTTCGATGAATTATAACTATTTGTAAATTTGGTGATTAGCGAAAATTGTTGTAACTTTATAGTGTTCAATTACAAAGTATTACAAACAATAATCGCTATGATCACCGAGGACAAAGTTACAGAATTATTTTGTATGGCGGACGACTTCTGCAAGTTTTTTGATGCAATGATGGAAAAATATACGCTGAAATCCGACACCAAGCGGCGTTATCACCGCGATTCGACTATGTCAAAGGCAGAAATCATGTTGATTATGATATTGTTCCATGACTCCGGCTACCGTTGTCTGAAACATTTCTATCTGGAAAAAGTATGCAGACATCTGCGCCACCTCTTCCCAAAGATTGTTTCATACAACCGTTTTGTGGAGCTTGAAAAGGAAGTGGCTGTACCATTGGCTCTTTTCATTAAGAAAGTGTTGCTTGGAAAATGCACAGGCATAAGTTTCGTGGACAGCACCCCGTTGAGGGTATGCAGGAATCAAAGGATACATATCCACAAGGTATTCAAGGGTATAGCCCAAAGGGGCAAGTGTTCCATGGGATGGTTTTTCGGTTTCAAACTGCATTTGATATGTAACGAGAAAGGCGAGCTGCTGAACTTCATGATAACTCCGGGTGATGTCGATGACAGGAAACCGTTGGAGTATAAGGCGTTTGTCGAATTCATCTACGGAAAGTTGGTTGCAGACAAGGGCTATATCGGCAAGAACCTCTTCCGACGCATTTTTGTTGACGGCATACAGCTTATTACCAAACTCAAAAGTAACATGAAGGGGGCTTTGATGAGTGTGTCGGACAAATTGCTCCTCAGAAAGAGAGCAATTATAGAAACCGTCAATGATGAACTCAAGAACATAGCACAGATAGAGCATTCAAAGCATCGTTCTTTTGATAACTTCATCGTCAACTTATTGGGAGGATTGGCTGCTTACTGCCTGTTTCCAAAGAAACCATGTATACAGGTACACAGAACTTTAGATACACAATTAGCGCTGTTCTAAATTCATCGAACTCACGTTATATTATATACTGATAAAATCCAACCGCTTGTATGTTTTGTTCATTCACATCCACCTTATTTATTCCCAAACGTTGGATGGCATAGGTCAATAATTCTTTTCCTATACCTTTACCTTGATACTGGTTGTCAACAAATAACATTTCGAGAGTGGTCTCATAGACTCCCATAAAGCCCATTAGAACTCCTTCTTGCTCAAATCCGTATAACGTGACTTGTTGGAAATAGAGTGGAAGCCGAGTCTTATGGTATAAGAAATCTTCCTCTTTTATAAAATGGTGTGTGTTTGATACGGGACTTTCCCAAATCCTTATCAAAACAGAACGCTCACCGGATTCTATATTTCTAATCATACTCGTTTTCAGATTATCCGCCTTTCAAATTCGGCGATTGTTAACCGCCGAATTATATATTACGCCCAATGAATTCAAATCTATAGTTACAAAATCACTTTATCTCTATCTAAATCTTCAACTCCGGCAAGTTTTTTAAAGGATTTCCCCCACGCATGCAACCAGGGGCTCAGTTAAAGAACATCTTTGTTTTATCCATTACATGTTGCTATAATGGAGCTATGCTATAAACAAGATTGATGTGGAATTTTTCTGTAAATACGAAGTATAAAAAGAGGGGCTGACTCGTAACTTTGAGTCAGCCCCTTTCGCGTTCTTTTTTAATAATTCTCTTTTCTCAGTTCAAAATAACTTTGCGGATGGTTGCATACCGGGCATATTTTGGGAGCGGATTTACCGATAACGATATGTCCGCAGTTACGGCAGATCCAAATGCATTCACCCTCACGTGAGAATACGACTTTATCATCAATGTTTTTAAGCAGTTTGCGATAACGCTCCTCATGATGCTTTTCTATTGCGGCAACACCTCTGAATTTAGCCGCAATTTCGGTGAAGCCTTCTTCTTCAGCCTCTTTTGCCATACGGTCATACATATCAGTCCATTCATAATTCTCACCTGCTGCCGCATCTTTCAGATTCTCCATGGTAGAAGCAATCTCGCCATTATGCAAATATTTGAACCATAACTTAGCGTGCTCCTTTTCGTTGTTGGCTGTCTCTTCAAAAATAGCAGCAATCTGCTCGTAACCGTCTTTCTTTGCTTTTGATGCATAGTAAGTGTACTTGTTACGTGCCTGAGATTCTCCCGCAAAAGCTTCTAACAGATTCTTTTCTGTTTTTGTTCCTTTTAATTCTTTCATAATTTTAAATTAATAGTGATACATAAAGTTGAATAAATATTGCTTTGATAAAAGCGATGTCATATTGTTATTTCTCCACATAAAGCTCTGTTCATGTCTTTTCTTATGAGAGTATTGTCTGAATATTTTCCTTGCAAGAACATAAGTTTTGTAGCGGCACTCTCAACTGTACTGTCATAACCGCTTATCACACCTGCGTTTTTTAACTGATATCCGTTGTTATATCGGTTCATCTCCACACAGCCTGATATGCATTGGCTTATATTTATTACGGTCACTCCGCGGTCGGACGCTTCCCTAAGTATTCGTAGGAGCCATTCCTGACGCGGTGCATTCCCACTTCCATAGCTTCTCATGACGATACCTTTTAATTCCGGTGCGTCAAGTACATGCCTCACAATGTTTTCCTGTATTCCAGGGAAAAGAGAGAATATGACGACATTCGGGTCCAGTCTCGTATGTGGAACCATTGGGCGTGTGAAGTCCGGTTTCAGTATGAAATGATGATTGAAATTAAATCCAACTCCGGCATCGCACAAGTGCGGATAGTTGAACGAATTGAATGCGTTGAAACCATCGGCATTTTGTTTTGTACTTCTGTTCCCTCTTAAAAGTCTTCCGCTGAAATATATGCATACCTCCGGAACGATAGCATGACCGCTTCGGTTCTTTGCGGAGGCAAGCTCAATACTTGTTATCAGATTTTCCTTGCCGTCAGTACGAAGCTGCCCTATCGGAAGCTGGCTTCCTGTAAGAATTACAGGTTTTGTAAGGTTCTCCAGCATAAAAGATAAGGCTGAAGCCGTATATGCCATGGTGTCTGTTCCGTGCAGCACCACAAATCCATCGTATTGGTCGTACCGTTCCGATATTATATTGACAAGTTGAATCCACATCATCGGTGACATGTCACTTGAGTCAACAGGATTACTGAATTGATAAGTGTCTACATCTGCTTTAATATACGAGAACTCAGGCATGTTACTTATGAGATGATTGAAGTTCAAAGGCTCAAGAACACCTGTTTGTGGGTTGCACCCCATGCCGATGGTCCCTCCTGTATATATAAGCAATACCTTGCTGTACTTGATGTTGTATCTGTTGCTCATACGATGTAAATGTATTGAGATAGCAAAGATACTATAAAAAGATCATTCTTTGAAATAAATCCTTGGAATTTATTGTTTAATTGGATAAACAAAGTTAATTAATCTTTGGTAGAAGAGTGAGAGTTATTATCCTTGTCGTATTGCTTAGTTTATCCACTTGTATTCTTTGTGTACATCGCTATCAGTGCTGTAAGAAAGACCTTTGCGGGTATTCTAGATTATTTCGCGGCAGAGATTTTGCACTTCTGATTGTGAGTATCGTTGTAAAATCAAATATTATAGGTTTAAGGTAAAGTATATGACTAAAATTCACAATAAAAGAATGTATTTGTCCGTTAAAAGTAGTATGGCAGTATTAATGAATATAGGAATGAGAAAAAGGACTTATATATTTATGCTCTCATTAATGAGCTTCATGATGGCTTTCTCACAAAAGGATACGAGGGGCGGATATCGTGACATGTTCAGAGAGTTCAACACATTACAGGGCGGTATGACCAGGTATGACGGGTGGAATTTTACGGTAGAGAATTTTTATGACATTCCATACTGGCATACAGCCAGAAACGGCGAATACAGAACCTGGCTTTCCGAAGATGTGTTCTGCATAGAAAAGACAGATTCCGACAGAAACGGCTATATCAGTTTCTATAAGTTTTTTGACGCTTTCGACACACGTCCGGACTCGGTATCTCTGCACGGAGAGATAATGTTGCAGTCAGACTCAGCCGTCTTTTTTGCAATGTCAATAGAAAGGGTTTGATGGACAGCAAGGAGATATCTGCGGCAGATAATAAGCCATGGACAAAGTTCAATGTGTCAATCCCTTATAAAGAAGGACTGAACTATACAGGAATACAGTTTTATATTCTTGGAATGTGTTCCGGCGACCGGGTGTTTCTGCGCAATTTCGGTATGGATGCGGACGGAGTCAATATAGACGACTATATAGGTAAAAAGCCCTCTGTTGAAGACCATGAGTTTGATGTCTCGTCAATGTTCTGATTCGACAATACCGCTCTGACAGATGAACAGACTGAACGCCTGGAGACGATATGCCTGGTCTGGGGCTTTTCCAAGTATTACAACGATAGAATAAGGCAAGGGGAAAGAGACTGGAACTATGACCTGTTCAGGATTCTCAACAGGACATACAATCAGAAAGACAGGACCTCGTTCAACAGGGCTCTTGCGGAATGTATACCTTCATCCAAAGCATCCGGGAAAGACAAATACCGTCGTTCTGCCAACAATGACAGCATAATATCGCGGCTTTCATTCGACTGGATGGCGAGAGAACGTCTCGGACGCAGTCTTTTCAAGAAACTGAAGCAAATGCGTGAAGAACAGCACGACAGTGCGCTGATGAGTGTAAGCTACCAGAACAGCAACGATGAGATTATCCAAGAAAGGGTTGTCCTGTTCAAGAACGAGAGCGCGTATCCTGACATCAGTCCCAACGATGACGGCTACAGGATGCTCACTCTATTCCGATTCTGGAACATGATGTACTATTTCCACCCTTATATAGGACATTTCGAAAAGAGATGGAGAGAGCTGCTGCCTGAATTCATAAGGATTTTCGCAAAGGCAAGAGACCGTAAGTCTTTCGACACGACATGCGCAAGGCTTGTATTTGCTATGAAGGACGGTCATACGTTGCCATACGGTCTTGAAACCAACATCGACGGCGAGCTTCTATGGAAGAATAATAATTATCTGCCGGTGGAGGCGGTGATGGCAGATTCGTGCAGAATACTTATAACAAGGATAAATGCTGAAAATTATCCCAATGACGGAATCCAGCCTGGAGACTATATAACAGGAGTAAACGGCAGGTCTGTATATGATATAAGAAAAGATGCAGACAAGTATAACCACTTTGCCAGCCTTTCAGCCGACCTGTACGCACCGGCATATATCTCATTTCCAGGCAAATCGGTTACTTACACGGTTGAGAGAGACGGAGATATGAGGGACATACGTATCAACGACTTCATGGATTATTGGGAAAGATACAGAGCCAGGGAAGACAACACTCCTTCCACATATACATGCGGAGACGGGATGATATATGTAAATCTCGGGACAATCAATGCGGACTCCTTAGCTAAAGTCTTGAATAATAATATTGAAAGTAAGGCTATTATATTTGACATGAGGGGGTATCCTGTCGATTATCCGGCTGTTCTCGATACACTTACCTGTTTTCTTTATCCTGAGCCGCGGAGGATAATGCGGATGTCGTATGCCGATTTGAACTCTCCCGGAACATTCAGGTCGAACAACAGCTATACAATAAAATATGGCAAGACAAATCCTTATTACTATAAAGGCAAGGTGGCTGTACTCGTAAACGGTATAACCATAAGTGCGGCAGAAGTACTCACCCTTGCTATAAAAAACGCTCCGGATGCAATCGTGATAGGCGAACCTACAGCAGGAGCACTTGGACGTGTTACATGCCAACCTCTTCTCGGAGGAGCCTCCACAAGGATAACGGGCGCGGGAGTATATCTTAATGACGGGAGTTGCACCTATCCGGACGGCATACCGCTTGATTTCACCGTTCATCAGACACCTGAAGATGTAAAAGCCGGCAGGGACACACAGTTGGAATTCGCAAAAAGACTTTTATCAAAATAAAGAATCAATAATTGTTTCGTTGCTTTCTGTTTGCGTCAAGAGTGTCCGCATGAATGATTATGTTCATGTGGACGCTCCTCTGGCTTGTGTCTATATGTATGGCATATTCCGCAAACAATATATCATGATTATATAAACAATGTAACTGTAGGGCGATTGGGATGACTGCTGTCGGAAATACGGCAAATGTGTTATGACAGACACATACACACCGTGTTCATATAATGACATAAAAAAACCGTCAGACTAAGTCTGGCGGTCAATCTCTCATTTTTCTGTTCTTAGCTTGATTAGAGGCTGTCAGCAACTGCAGAGTCACCGGCAACAGTTGTGTCAACTACGGCTGCTGTGTCTGCAACAGAGTCAGCGTCAGTAGCAGCTGTGTTTGTTTTGTTACCACAAGATGCGAATGAAATAGCTGCGATAGCTACGAACATTAAAACTAATTTCTTCATTTTCTTTGCTTTTTAAATCTGTAAAACAATCATTTGTTTATTAAAACGATGCAAAGGTAAGCATTTTTTTCTTATCACATCATCTTTTTTGATTTTTTTTTTATTTCTTGCGTAACTTTTTCTTAATTATTTGATAATCAGCCGTTTCGTAACGTATAATTAATGTTAACGACTTTGTCATGCCTTGATGCTGTCCTTGACATGCAGCCAAATGTATGTCGTGTTACAATAATTATGCGTGGTTATCCATGGATTTCAGCGTATTCTTTGCCAGAGATAAAGCCTGCCGGATATGCCGCTCCGCATTCTCGCGCACCGTGGTTATTGGATATTTTATAAGCATCATGCGGAATTTCTGCAATCCCTACAGGTCTTCATGCATCAGTCTGATTTTGTATAGACGTCATGCGGATTTATTTTCGGTTTCGGCAAAGACATCTTAGTATAAATAGAAATGGAGTGGAAGTAAATATGCAGACACGAATTTATAAACAAAAGATTAGTAGGAGGAATGCGTTTTCATCATCTGTTGCGTCTGCACAATTGAACCATGACGTTATACATCTTTTAATATATAGTATTGCAGGGCTGCCAGCTGGCTGGTGCGTGAAAGTTACATAACTATTTATTGTGCATGTCCGGCCATTTATGCTATGCGGTGTCAAAAGTGTTAAATACGACATTCTCATACCGGTAAATTAGGTGATGTTAAAAACTATCAGTATATTTGTGTGCATAAACAGTTATAGAAAACCGTTCGAATCATCAAAATAATTATCACTATGGATTTTATATTTATGCTTGTTGGTATTGTCATCTGGCTTGTCTGTATGGCAGGCAGTCATTTGACAGGTCGTGGTAAATAATCGGAAATTATTCTTTTTTATATGGTGATTATATACGACAATACCCTAAATTTTGCCACGGCAAACCTTTCCTGCCTCTGAGGCGATTGCGTGGCGAAGTTTGGGGTATGCCACGATTTCCTGTTATATAGTTAGAAAACTGTGATAATGGAAACATTGAATAACATTCAAATAGCAAAACAAGAATTGCAGGCTATTGCCGTTAAGTTAGGACTACCAGTAGAATATGAAGCTGTTTTCAAAGAATGGGTAGAACAAGGCAAGGCTGTAACCGATGAAGTACATAGAGAAGTCTTTGCCCCATTATAATAATTTACAACTTCACATACTCTGCATTGTTAAGAGCACTTTTGCTTTTGCCTCAAAATCTTCTCTTGAAACATATTCAACATTCTTCTTTTCCGACATATATTGTTGGTTCGCCATAAAATACCATGTATATTAAAAACTTTGCTATATATGTAAAAGTAAAATGTACTTGAGTCTATTTCAACGAATAAGTAATTTTTTCATAACGAGGAAAATCATTCTTTCCGAAATCATTTTTCCAAAAAAATCCGAAAGTCGCTTGTATGTCTTTTTGAGAAAAATAATTCTTTAATCTAAAGGCATTGATTCCTGTTTGTGGTTTGTAATACTGGCTATATATTTGAGTCATATTACCATCATTGTGCCGCTTGTATACTGCAATGTAAATAACTGCTATTTTATCAATAATACTGTCATCGTGGAACTTGATTATAAAATCAAGATATTCCCCATCAGTATTTAATGGAGGTTGAAATGTAAATAGAGAAGTTTCTCCACTAAATGTTAATCCTTTGTGATATTTATCAAAAATAGAGTTGGGTACTACTTCATTATATGTCTCAATCCTATAAATCTCGTTGTTGTTCTTTTTCTTCAATTGTTCAATATTTTCTATAACATCGGCTTTATTTCCGATAACTTTTTCTTGTTTTTGTATCTTGTTAAGAATTTCGTTAAGTTTTTTTTCTCTTAGTCGTAAACTATCTATAATTCTTTGTTTCTCATTCAAAGTAAATAATAAACTATCGTTGTCTCTATATTGCATTTGCGCTTCTATGTCATTAACCTTTTTAATTTCTGATAGAAATGCTTTGTAGTAGTAGTGATATAGTAGAGTAATGGATAAAACAAAAACGCAGACTAAGACAATAAGGATATATTTGGTTCGATTAGAAACAATTCTTTTCCCTCGTACCAGAAGAATAAAAAAGGATAATACAATTGACAAAACAGATATGATAGAAATGTAGTCGTATATATTCATAATCAGTTGCTATTTTTTTTGCTTTAATACTGCCATTAGCGCGCCACTCCAACTTAAACCTGCAAACATCGCACTTTTAAGATTTGTAGGTTCTAATAAAATCATAGATAATACGGCTCCTATAATTGGTAAGAGTATAAAATCTAACCGAACATAGAATGTTTCGTTTTTATTAGGGAACATCTTTTTTAAAAAAGGTTGACTTCCTTTAAAATCATCAGAGTATAAAGATAAAATGTGTCCACAGATAGCCCCAAACCAAGATATTAAACTTGGTAAAAACCATGGTTGGGCAATTATGTTGGAAAACACTATTCTCATAATAATATTACATTGCTATAAATATGTATTCAATATTGTTTGATTTTTCACCACTAAATAGCGATGTCGAAGTATAACAAAGTATTTGTTCCATGCCCTTGCTTCTTTGGCTAAATGAGCATAATACTGTTCTTTGTAATCTTCTTGGATTATACCAGTAATGGTTGAATTAAAAGTAGCAGTTATAAAGTTATTCAAAGATGCTATTAAATGCAGTTCTTGTAAATCGTCTTTTCTCATATTCTTGTCATTTTATAAGTTAAACAATACGATGACATTTACGATTGCAAAATTAGTGGTTCTGCGATTGCAAAGATATGAAAAATGAACGATATACGAAAGGAATGTCTGTGAAAGATGTTCCTTTCTTTGTTTACGTATGGCGGAGCAATAAGCAGCAAGGTTAGATAAAGCAACGACACTGTAAATAGATAAAAACGGTTAAGTAATAGTGTTATTGAATTAAATTTTGAAAACAGATATAATATATCCAGTTATTAGGCGTTATATTTGCAACGTTAAAAAAGAAAAAGCCACCATCATAGTGCCAAAATGACAGTAGCTCTGATAGAACTCATGACCTTGTTGCAGCAAGGTGCGAGTTGGAAATGTTTCAATAATTACGGTGCTGGTACCAAGAGATTTTCGTCAACAAAGAAGTAATCGTTTCTATGGTTACAACCGCCACACAAAGGGATGATATACATCTTTCCTGTCTTGTCGAAAACCTTTTGTACATGGCATCCGTCAAATTCACTTCTGTAACAAACTTCTTTACAGTTCCCAGCAGGGCAATTATATTGTGTAGTGGGGTCAAGTTTCCCATTTACACTTTCCCAGTACTCTATCCAAGTATCATAAGGATGTGGAGGCTGTAAATCAGATGTACCAATTACATTTTTCACTAAGACACTCATATGCATCAATTTTTAATTTAACATGTTAACTGCCCTTGGTAACGGAGAGGAACTCCGCCATCTTGATTTCAGAAAGATTGGTGTAAACTGCCGTTGTGTTCGAGAACGAACTGTTAAGCACAACGAATGCCGATGGCACTAATATATCCTTTTGCAAGTATCGTACCATCGTAAAAACTTCGCCAAAATGTCAGTTTATAAGTCTTGCTGGATGTCTGACGTGGCAGTTACGCTAAAAGTCATGTTTACTATGTCACCTTCCAAAGTAGTAGCATAACCTTTTTGAAGCAAGACATTTTCCGTTGTATAGGACTTGCCGTTATAATCCACCATAAGATTTACGTTCATACCGCCATCAGGAACAAACGTATATAGCTCCGCTACTTTACCGATATTGTTCAATAGGAAAACTGTTTGGGGAATATAAGCAACATCCGTACTTACAACCGTACCAGCACTGACGTCAAAGACATATTTCACAGGCGTATCTTCGGAGAAGGAGAATAAGCCATTGCCTGTTTGCGGGTGTTCTTTGAGTTTAAGAATCACCTGTGTCACGGCTGGTTTCATTTCCAGTTCATATTTTGTAGTTTTGGAATTGAAGTCTAATTTGCCGTGAAAAGCAAGACCTGGTTTTGTAGTCATTCTTATATTCTTCAGTCCGTCACTAAGGTCATATCCGTACTGACCGTTATCAATCCATATCAAGCACGTATATTGTTTACCTTTTTCCAATTCTGCACCCACATAAAAGGAATGTTCCAAAGCAGCAGACAAGAATTTCTTGCAATCCAGTTTTGTTCCATCAGCGTCATAAAATTCTGCATCGCAGCGTGTACCAGAAGGCAATATGAATTTGTCTTCGACATGAGCCGTAATTACTACACGTTGCGTTTCGGTTTTATCTATTGGAGTGTCATCTTCTCCTTCATCAGGATTTCCGATTGGCGGATTTTCCTTTATTACGTCGTCTTTACTACAAGAAGTGGATATAAGGGCAAGGGCAAAAGTATATAAACCAGCTTTTTCATAATTACAATGTCTTTTTAGTCAAATATATTTCAACAAAGTTTTTTAATCTAAATGACGAATATATGGAAAAATTAGAAGAATATATCAATAACCATAATACAAACCATATGACTTGGGCTGAAGTTAGGGATTTTGTCAAACGAAATAATATAAGCGAACAACAATTCTATTCATACCTACAGAAAAACACCAAACCTCCAATCGTAGATGAGGTGTTACGTTTGATTGTCAATCACGTTTTTCACTCTGAGGAAGAACATTTGTTTGCCCCTTCGCATCTTCGGATTGACAAAAACGGTAATTACCCATTTCAAAATCATCGCAAATAAATTCATTTATTGACGAGATATGCTTCCATTAAATTTTACCACATAAGGAACACTCATTGTAAGTTCCTTTATCTATCCAGTTATATTTGCATTCTGTCTTTTCCATAATTTACAATTTTGAGTTCTGCAAAGATACAAAATCTGCTTGATTTATAGCAACTTTCACATATCTTTCGTATCTTTGCATTGTCTTTCGGGACAGACATTGTGGAAATAAAAAGAAGTGCCTTATACTTGTTGAAATCGCCAAAACATCAAAAGGTATATACGAGGCACAGAGGACGACTCATATCAAGTGGGTTGCCCATCTGTGTGTATATACGGGTGTTTGGCGATACCTAACAAGTAACACAGGGGGCAGCCCACTTTTCTTTATATATAAACTCCGATTAACAAAAATTTAGAACTCTGCTTTTTGGCTGCTCAGAGTTAGACTCAAAAAATAGCCAAAAGATGAAGACGTTTTTAATTTCAATAGTAATTCTAATTTTAGGTGCAACATTGGGAGTTTGTTGTTATTCAACCTATCAACATTTTCAGACAAAGGTTGATGAATCTGTAAAAACAGCGATTACGGTAGAAAAGAGAACAGGCAAACATAGATTGGATATGGAACTTGCCGTTACAGATGCTGAAAAGGATTTTTTTGCTATGATGAACAATTACTTTGATGCTATTGATGAAGCTGTAGAAGACAAACAGCAAGGTCGAAAAACCGATTTCAAGAAAATAAATTTTTTGGAAGCGAAAATCGGTCTTTGGTTTTTATTCAACGAAGATAAAGTACGCAAGGAGCTAATGAGAAAAGAATTGTTGCCTTTAGTAGAATACTATGAGCAGATAACAAAAAAATATGGAATAGAAAAAGATTTGATAGAAAATGCTTTGATAAAGATTCCAAAACAGAAGAAAAAGACATCGGGGTTGATTTCTGGACCATATCGAAGCTGCTCAAAAAGCATTTGGGTTGAAAACGGTCGCACTTATGATTCCATAGTTTTTTGCGATTCATACATTTATGAAACAAAAAGAATTGTAAAAAGTGCATCTTATGTTAAGGTTGACCTGAATGACTACTTCAACCCAGAGGAAGCGGATTGGAACGCTACGGAGTTGTATGATGAGGATATTGAGTATTTGCGTAGTAAGAATGTAGAGCATTGCGATACCACAATACAGAATAACAAACTCAAAGGCTGGTATCATATAACGAAGTGGACGGAAACTAAATAATAACATCAAATAGTAATTAAATAACAAAATTATGGACGCATTACAAAGTATTTTAACATTATTAGGTATTACCGGAATAGGCGTAGGAACATTTATTATTTTGCTTGTAGTGGTAAATGTGCATTGGGCTATACTTTCCGCTATTCTTACAGTTAGACGTGGCAGAGATGCTTGTAATTGGTTTTTCTTGACCTTGTTTTACGGAGCGTTTGGACTACTGGCATTAGCATGTTCTAAAACTATTAATCAAGGAGAAGAACGTGAGAATGATACATTGTCAAAAATTCTTTGGATAGCTGTTGTTGTTCCCATAATAGTTGTTAGTACATTAGCAATTGTTATTTCTAATGAAAAACGCCAAGATGATGAGTTAACACGGGAAGTTATAGAGGACATACAGCAAGAAAATGAAAGTCAACCAATAAGAAACGGCGGATTAGGTTCAAGAGATAAAACTTGGCCTTATGAATACTAATGAAAAAAAGCGGAACGTCTTCACAGATATTCCGCTAAAAAGCTCCTCTAATAAGAAATAAAAAACGTAATACAAAAACGCATTTTCACAATATATCTATATTATATTTGCTAAAATAAGAATGTTAATTTGTAAAATAGAAAATGGGAGTGTCCTCACGGATTGCTCCCATTTTTTTGAACTCCATATCTTCTTTGTAATTTTTTTGTTTTAGAAATAAAAAACAACAATAGGTTATGGAAACAAAAGAACTACAATCTCAGCTTGACGCTGAAAATCTTAACTTCTTAAACTATATACTTGCGAAAATGTTTAATGTAGAATTGCAAGGATATGTTTATTCAGAAGAAGATTGAAAACCTTCTCTAATATCAATAAAATACCATTCCAAAGTTTCTATATGCGAAATAACTATTAAAAGTAATACATATATGGAACAAGATTTTGTATTGAAAATTGGTAATGAAATTTACCGCCAGATACGTTGTGGGGTAACGATGGATGTTATAATGTCTTGGGGTGTTTCCAAACGCATAGCCACGGTTTACAACGATATGGCTACGCTGGCATTAAGGGTAAGCGGAGTATTACACAAAGGCTGGGTTTACATCAGCTTGGACGAAGGCAGGGATGTTTATATCGTCACACTTCTTTCAGCAGATAAGAAGAACGTTGTCAGTGTGCATGATGAAGTCTATTGCGAGGATTTGGGCGGTTTGATTGATAGCCTTGTCGAACGTAAAACGGAGTGGACAGATGAGGAATATAAAAAGCTGGCTTTGGAAGATAGTGAAAAGAAGTTGAACTAACAATGAAACGGAAGATGGGGAGAAATATTAGAGTGCAGTTGTAACGAATACGATGAAAATTTTGCATGGTTTGTGGATATGGAATACGGCAATTTTTCAAATGCGACAAAAACTGAACGTAATGTACGTACGTGCTGTTACATCGTATCAGTTATTCTGAATCTAAGCAAATTTAAAAGATAGAGAAAGAAGCACATACTGACGGACGTAATAAGGCAAGAATTATAAAAGTAAACTTTTTTAAACACATATGAAGATATACACCCGTACAGGAGATACAGGTCTGACAGACTTACCAGAAGGTCATCGTGTCCCAAAGACTGATGTGCGTATAGAGTTTTATGGTACGGTAGACGAATTGAACTGTTTTCTTGGTATTCTCGTTGCAGATATGCCAATGGGGCATGACCGTGACTTTGTGGAGCGCATACAACATGCTCTTTTTACAATCGGAGTCTCAACAGGTTCCCGAACATCGGTTTACCCACTACAAAGTTCAGATGTTTTGGAACTTGAAAGAGAGATAGACGCCATTGAAAGTTCTCTACCCCGTTTTAATGGATTTGTCCTACCTGGGGGATGTGCTCATGCAGCCCGTTGCCATGTGTGCAGGTCTGTGTGTCGTCGATTGGAGAGACGAATGCTGGCACTGGAATTGGCGGATAACTACAAACCGTCTCATGTTTCGATAAGTTATGTAAACCGCTTGTCCGATTATCTGTTTGTATTGGCGAAAAAATTAAATTATATTGCTGGTGTTTCTGAAAAATTATATGTCATTTCTCGTAAATAATATATTTCATTTACCGTTGGAACGGACATACTTCTATTATCTGATTTTTGCCAGTTGCTTCAGTTATTAAAGAAAAGAGGTTGATTGAGACTGCAACTTATTTATGTTTTAGGAACAAGGCAAAACTTCAACTGCCACTGGACATTGCCATATTTATCTGTGACGCGATGAAGTTCGCCTTTTAACTCAACTTTCACTTTGCGGCTTTGTATAAGCCGCTTCAACTCCTTATTCATAAATTTGTATTGCAGTCCCATATCAGCCTCCATTTTTCAGCTATTAAAGAAAGGAAGGGGTGGAGATTTTGGACTATTTTATTTTAGATGAAGATACGCTTATATAAAGCCACTACTTGCCAACCTTTGTCGGTCTGCTCGTAGTGGCTTCTTACAAAGACTTCTATGTAATTTCTCATATTTGGTGTATTTTGAATAGTCCATATCTTCACTCCTTTCTTTATACCCACCTTATAACAGGCTATTTTATTGAACTATCCGATTTTAAGGATTGTTAGCTGAATAATGTCTGTTTTTATATTTCATAACATCATTCCTAAATGTGCGTAATCAAGGCAGTTATAAGTTAAATACAATCATATTAATATTGGTCAAAAGTAAAAAATTCTGCACAGGAAGCCGTACATCCTATAAGCGTAGCCATGTTCCGTGGTGACTTCAAGGCAGCGAAGCTCCATTTTTGAGTTGTAACTAAAAATAATAACAATATGAGCTGGTTAAACGATACAGAACAACATAGGAAACGTCAGGTAGCACTGATGGCGAAAGCCTTTGGCGACAGCGACATTCAGAAAGCCACGGGCAATGACGTTTCGGAAGATGAAGAAAAGAAGCCTAAGAAGAAAGCTAAACCAAACAGCGACAAGTCCGACATGTACAAGATGAAAGTCTTAGGATTGCGAAAATTCAACGAACAAGACCAAAAGGAATATATTGGCGTTGAGGACGTGGCAAATTCTTACATAACAAACCACGAGAATGGCGACATCATCATCAGCAAGACCACGGACGGATATTTGGTTAGCAAGTTTCCTATTGATACAGAGAATGAGGAGGGAGAGGAAAAGACCGTTACCACCCTTTCGGAAGCAATAGACGTGGCACTCCAATACCAAGATGATTTAGATAATGCGAAAGCACCCGAACAAATCATGTATAAGGAAACAGAAGAAGATGATGATTCGGAGAAAGGTTTTGATGATGAAATTAATCCTTTTGAGCGTGCCGCATGGGAAGCCAAGCAAGACGAAATAAGAAAGGCTTATGAGACTCTTTGTCTTGATTATGATGAGTTTGAAAAAGCCAAACATCAGGACGGAGATATGCACCCCAATGGCAAGTGGGTATGGCGCGCATCCGCCAATGGAGGTAAGGGCGACTGGCGTGTAGCAAAACCAGGTGGTAGCAAAGCTACGGCTGGAGGTGCTGTCGCACCTACTGCTAAGACGGATGATAAAATTAATAAGGAAGAATTAAAGAAACAATTAAAAGAATTTGATGGGAAATTATTAGCCATTAAGAAAAAGGACGGAATTACAGCAATAGCCGTTCAGTTTCAACCGAGAGATTATTATGCCGCTGATGATTTCGTTAAGAAGCATAAAGAATGGCGTGCTACGACTAATATTGAAAATAATTACGAGTTTGTATATTTGAACAAAGAGGGGATAGAGGCGTTGAGAAAAAAGGGTTTTCAAAATTTACCTGATAAGTAAAGAAGAAACAAATAAATATATAGATATGAACAACAAAATTTTTCAAGACAGCCTGCATACCGCAGAAAAGATAGAGGCGGCACGCAGGGCAAGGGAACAGCAAATCAACAAGGGCATTTCCTATGATGCAACACCGTCCATCGGTTCAGACATAGAGAAAGCCATCCAGTCACAGACGTTGGACGCCAACGGTGGCGACATGGACGTACTCACGACAGAGGTTGAGGCTTACAAACGCCAGCTTGACAACGGCAACGTGACCGAGACGTGGATTGACCTGCAAATGCAGAACATACAACGGCAACTGATATACTCTCCAACGGACAATCGTCTGTTGCAGTTGAAGAAAGTCCTTTTAGCTAAGAAGAAAGAGCTAAGGACTGGTGAGAAAGCTGCCGTAGAAGCATTGTCTGCCACTCGCAAGGCTAACAGCCTACTCTTATCACCCGAAGATATTACCACTGGCAGCAAGGCACGGGATAAAGCCGTACAGAAAATCATAGACACGCTGACGAAAGAGTTTGGCGAGTTGGAAGCAGACCTCAAAGACGGAGTACACCGTGGTGGTAAGATGTTGACCTACAAGAATGCCACGCTTACTTTCGGACGTGAGAGCATGACCACGCCACTATTGGTAAACATACCAAGCGGTTTCAGCAACCGTGACATACAGGCGATAAAGAACCGTGCCACGCGGATGGCAAAGGCTTATGGTATGCAAATGCTGTATGGCGAGCGTACCACAGATATCATACTTTGGATAAATCCGATGGCGTATTATGATGAATTTGGAAACTGGCATGACTACGCAGCGGAACAATCATTGAAAAACTTATAATAGACTGTTGTTTCATCTTTACAATTTCCCATAGGAATTTTCTATAAATGAAAAGTCTATGGGATTTTTCTTGTATAACAATTAGCAATTATTAATTAGAAACATAAAATACCTTTTACGCATATGGCAACAAAGAATTTAGGACAGGTGTCGGGTGTCATCGCAATCACAGTCGGAATGGCTCTGAGGTATATTCTTTGCACCAATACGGATGTATGCAGCGTGATTGAGATTATAGCGTGATATTGTATAACACATGATTAAATACTTAAAAAGTCTTATAAAGGCTGACACGCTCGACAGCAGCAAGTCTTTTGCGTTAGTCCTATCGGTCATCATTGGAGCACTGATAGGACTATGTATTTGTTTCGCCATAATATGGGACGTATGTACTAATGGCTATATTAAAAGCGATTTAGGCGATATGGGCATTTTTCTGCTTTGCGTAGGCGGCTTTATGGCTGGAGGTGGAATTAATAAGGCAGCAGGTGAATACGTGAGTAGAAAGGCAGGAAAAGACAAAAATGATAAATCTCAAAGAGTTTGATTATAATTATTCTCAAAATTTCATTATTACCGACGTTTATTCTCGCTTTTCCAATTTACAAAAATAGAGCCGACTGCAACGATTGTTCCCGCACCCAAGAATCCTGCAAACCAAGGACGGTTTAAATATAATGCATAACCGCATAAAAGTACTAAAACTACAATAGACAAAAACGCAAAGAACATCCCCCACCAATTAGTACGACTAATTCTTGTTTCAGATTTCTTTATTATATCTATTTTGCTCTTGTCTATATTGTGGCGGTGTTTTTGTTCCAAAGAAGCGGATTCCATAAGAAATGTAACAATATTTGGGTCAACTTCTTTATATGCAGCTAATTCTTGAGGAGAAGGCAGACTACTGTCATCGACAGTTAATGTCCTTTCCAGCTGCTTGCCAACTCCGTCTTGTGTTGAGACTTCTGTTTCCTTTTGTCTGATTTGTTGTTTAGCCATTACTAAATTTTAATTTTCTCCAGGCTGTCTGTACATCTTTACTTACAGCCTTTCTATCATTTATCAGATTTGTTCTGTCGGTGGCATTGGAAGATGTGCCTGAGAAAAGTTCCTTTTTGAATTGGGAAACATTTTTCGATTCTTGTCTATACTCACCGCGAGAAGCCTCATGAAATACTTTGCCTCCATTTTCTATAAAATGAACGACTTTTTTTAATTTGCACATGATAACCTCCATTTTACAATGCAAAGTAAAGAAAAATTTTCTCATCGTCAATATAAATTTGGAATAATTATGCTTTTATTTATAAAATTGTAATTCCATGCCTTATTTATCCATATAATATCTGCTAATATTCCATATTTACATGCTTTCTACGATGATGATGTGTGAATATCTGTAACCTGTACTGTAATATATAGGAAAGCATTGCTACAACGCTTATTTATGCTTTTTATCATTTCTGTTTTCAATTTTCTTTATTCCATATTTCATAAAGAAATTGAATCTTTCGGGAAATGCTACATGCTGTTTTAATTCTTTCGCTGGACGTACGTCTACATTCATCGCCTTACGCATTTCCTCAATGGTCATATCTTTGTTTCTTTTCTTCATTTTATCAATTGTTTATATGTTATTGTATGATTTGCGTTGCAAATTAAGCAATTAAATTTTTCCATGCAACTCAAAGTCCTATGATTGTAGCGGAAACAATATTCATTAACATATCTTTGCAGATGTTTCTTGCTTGTATGGTTATATATTCCAGTCAGACCGCGCTTCATTATACTCCAGAAACCTTCAATATTATTCGTATAGGCATTACCGTTAACGTATTGTCCATGTCCGTGGTCAACAATATAATGGTTGTATAATTTGCTGATGGTCTTGTATCCTTGCCACTCATCTGAATAGAGCGTTGCAGTGCGTTTTACGTTACGAAGGATAGGAACGGTAAGGGATTTATAGGAAGTGTTGCGTACAACTTCGCAAACCACCTTTCCGCCACGCTGTAACATACCCATAACGGGGACTTTATCTTTGAGGCTCCTGCCCTGTGAATTTTTCACTCTTTTGTTCTTATGACGGTTTTTATTCTTGCCGCCTACAAAGGTTTCATCCAGTTCTACTTCACCGTCCAGTTTTTCTTCAAGAGCAATGTTAAATGCTTCACGGATGCGCTGGCTCATATACCATGCCGTCTTTTGCGTCACTTGAATATCATCTGCCAGTTTGATAGAAGAAATGCCCTTGTTACTGGTGGTTATTTCATAGATTGCTATGAACCATTTGCGCAATGGCACTTTCGAGCCTTCAAATATTGTCCCTATCCGTATATTGAAATTCTTGCCCGTGTTCTTGCAGCGGTACATACCATCGCCACGGCGGTAAACTTTCGATGTCGGGTCATAGGGTGATACTGGCTCACCGTCACCCCAAAGTTGTTTTTCAAGGTATGCAATACAGCTTTCCTCTGTAGGGAATGCTTGTAGCAGGTCGAACAATGACGTGAACTCACCAATAGTCTTATTTTTAGCCTTCTTCATAATAGCAAAGTTTATTCTTTGCTATACATAACTTTGGTGAGTTTTTCTTTGTGAGCAAAAAACGCCCTAAGACTGTGGCTTTTCGTGGTGGCATAGGCGTAGCACGTTGCTAACTTGCTGTTATCAAGGATATTTTGCCTAAAAGTTAAACTTACTTAACAAATTGTCGTGACACTTTATCGGGCTATTTTTGTAACTTTGCAAAATAAAAATTAGCTTGTTATGGAAGAATTTTATGGAGAGCCTAAACGGTGCGTAAATTTTACGCAAAGTCCTTGTTTTGAAGAAGTTATTAGTGTGCAATTCAATGAAAATCAGTGTTTACTAAATTCATATAATACATCTACAACTAATGGTGATTTAATAGTAGAAGGAGTATTATTGATTTTAAGCGATGGAAAAGTTGCAGACATTGTTCCCCACTGTTGGAACAAGCACGACAATACATATTATGATGTAACAAAGGATTATGTTTGGAATACTGACGAATTTCAAACAAGACTTCATGAAATAATTCACGGTGAAGTTTCATATCAATATTTTAGTTGTGGAGAATATAGAGCCACAGAATATGTTAATGGCACAGAGATTGAATTCAAATACGATTATAGTTTTCTGATAAGTTATATGCGTCAAAAAATATCTTTAATAAAGCCAGAAGATTGGGTTCAACTAAAATCTGACAACGCAATGGAATACAATGTACGTGGCATATCTGAAACAGGAAATATTCTTGATTGCCTCACATTTGGTGGAGGTAGATGTATGTTGAATAAAACGGATATAGAATTGATTATTGATAAAGATAGGCTTGAGTATTTAGATAGTCGTAAAAATGAACTATTCAACATTTGATTCATTGCGTGAAGTTGGATAAATGCCATGAAAGCCGTAGCGTGGACATAGAATATCTGCTATTTCATTAGTAAGGCTTCCATACTTCTTGCAATACAACACTAATAGCTTTTCGTCCATAATATCAAGATTATGTTCTTTTGAAAGCTCTTGTAATCTATTTTCCACGAGTTCAAATGTTAGCTTTTCCATGCCATTTCTTTCAGTAAACCTTGCGGGTAAATAAATTGATTATAGTGCTATAAATAAAAGACTTATTGTCTTGTGTTCTCGAAAGAATTTTACTACATTTGCATTGTGATAACTAAAAACGAAGAATTATGGAAACAGCATTATCCTATGAATATTTAATTAGAGCGGTGTATCAATGTGGGCGAGCCTGTAAACCAGGCACAGATGCAGATATTTATCGCAGTTTAGAAAGAGCATCTGTGCCATATCCTGGTCAAAAGGATGTAGACCAATACAAATTAGGTGTAAGGGTTGGGGAGGTTATGGCGTATTTACAAACAGCCTTGTGTGAAATTAAAGAAAAGAATAAAGACAATGAAGAATTTTGTTTAAGGATAGATAAGTGTCTTGAATACCTGTATGAGCCTACCTTGGAAAAGTTAGACAAATGTATAGAAGAAAGTTGGGAAGCATTCCATACAATTGGTTTATATGCTTAACCAAAAGGAACAAAAGAGGAGGGTAACTGGCAACCCTCCTTAATTTTTACAGGAAAAACTAAACTATCCATTGTATGACAGACTGCCAGTTATCTTCAACTGCCACTCGAAGAATAGTCTTGACAATGAATCTAAACGCTTTCCTAACCGCCGTTTTGATTTTAGCCTACCAAATAGCCCGGCGGTGACGTTTCAGCTATTGGAGGCTCATCCTTATCTTTTTCATATCTTGAAAAATTTGAAGGTTACCACAGCATTATTGCATATGGTTCAAATGCAAAGTTATAAATTTCTTTTGAATTAAAAGAAAACAGGACACTAAATTCTTTTTTTAGCGCATAATGCCACGCCACAGCCACCACTTACTTTTCCACGCCCACCGTTATCCTTACCACTACCATAAGCCACGCCCCGAGAAAGCGTGGCATACCCCAAACTTCGCCACGCAATCGCCTCAGAGGCAGGAAAGGTTTGCCGTGGCAAAATTTAGGGTATTGTCTTTGAGTATCAATATAAAATAGTATCTTTGCTATAATAAAATCTGTAGAATATGAGCAAAGAATGTCCTAAATGCAAATCAAACAATATCGGTTACAATTCAAATGGCGATGTTTGGTATTGCAATGATTGTGGTGCAATATGGTATGAGTATAATCAAGACTTGGGTGAAATTACTCCAAACGGAAATCCTGATAATTCTCCAAATAATAGAACACCACGTTTATCTTCATCAGATAATACGTCCAGTGATGAATCATAGATTTTGCGTATTTCAGCATCTATTTCTTCTTGCGTATTATGACGCTTCCTGACGGATGTAAGAAATGACCTTGCATCATCCTCTGTCATGCGCTTGCGTATATCCTTACGTGTGGCGAATTTTATAATCTTCGTTTCCATAATCCCAGTTTTCTAACTATATAACTGGATTATAGCATACCGCAAAATTTAGGGTATTGTCGTATATAGTCACCTTTTATATAAAACAGGTTGCGTTCGGCAATTAAAGAACAAGCTCTTATTGCACTTGTTGGCACTGTTTTTCCATAAAAACAGGCTGCGCTCGGCAATCTGAGAACAAGGGTGCAGTAGAAATTCAGTGGGGATAGCCATACAGCTTAGCGATTCTGAATATGAAAAACTTTTTGTCCACGACTCCATGCAGGTTAGCCCTGAATAGTTTGATTTTGGCATTGA